>Ga0180220_1000153_pt1 | contig 110395 bp, 111 predicted proteins | sample eDN5th37CBELigBY_FD_151335 | JGI IMG/M metagenome (GOLD analysis project Ga0180220, IMG submission 151335) | Enriched backyard soil microbial communities from Emeryville, California, USA - eDNA 5th pass 37_C BE-Lig BY (version 2) (version 2) | ecosystem: Environmental > Terrestrial > Soil >...
CATGGCAAAAGGCAAGTTTGAACGTACCAAGCCGCACGTGAACGTGGGTACGATTGGTCACGTTGACCACGGCAAAACGACGTTGACGGCGGCCATCACGACGGTGCTGTCGAGCAAGTTCGGCGGCGAAGCCAAGGGCTACGACCAGATCGATGCGGCTCCTGAAGAGAAGGCGCGCGGCATCACGATCAACACGGCGCACGTGGAATACGAAACGGAAACGCGCCACTACGCGCACGTTGACTGCCCGGGCCACGCCGACTACGTGAAGAACATGATCACGGGCGCGGCGCAGATGGACGGCGCGATCCTGGTGGTGTCGGCCGCCGACGGTCCGATGCCGCAGACGCGCGAGCACATTCTGCTGAGCCGCCAGGTGGGCGTGCCGTACATCATCGTGTTCCTGAACAAGGCGGACATGGTCGATGACGCCGAGCTGCTGGAGCTGGTGGAAATGGAAGTTCGCGAGCTGCTGTCGAAGTACGACTTCCCGGGCGACGACACGCCGATCATCAAGGGTTCGGCCAAGCTGGCGCTGGAAGGCGACAAGGGCGAGCTGGGCGAGCAGGCGATCCTGTCGCTGGCGCAGGCGCTGGACACGTACATTCCGACGCCGGAGCGCGCGGTTGACGGCACGTTCCTGATGCCGGTCGAAGACGTGTTCTCGATCTCGGGTCGCGGCACGGTGGTGACTGGCCGTATCGAGCGCGGCGTGATCAAGGTTGGCGAAGAAATCGAAATCGTGGGCATCAAGCCGACGGTGAAGACGACGTGCACGGGCGTGGAAATGTTCCGCAAGCTGCTGGACCAAGGCCAGGCGGGCGACAACGTGGGCATTCTGCTGCGCGGCACCAAGCGTGAAGACGTCGAGCGCGGCCAGGTGCTGGCCAAGCCGGGTTCGATCACGCCGCACACGGAGTTCACCTCGGAGGTGTACATTCTGTCCAAGGAAGAGGGTGGGCGCCACACGCCGTTCTTCAACGGCTACCGTCCGCAGTTCTACTTCCGCACGACGGACGTGACGGGCACGATCGATCTGCCCAAGGACAAGGAGATGGTGCTGCCGGGCGACAACGTGACGATGACGGTCAAGCTGCTGTCGCCGATCGCCATGGAAGAAGGTCTGCGCTTCGCCATCCGTGAAGGCGGCCGTACCGTCGGCGCCGGCGTGGTCGCCAAGATCATCGCCTAAGTTGTAACAAGCAATACCCGATGGGTAGAGGAGCTTCGGCCCCTCTATCCATTCTTGCTGGAAAAGTAGTACTATGTATGGTTCCGCAAGGTTTCGCACATAGGCCAGCAGCGAGTGCAAGTCTGTAGTGTTTTAGGGGCATAGCTCAATTGGCAGAGCGTCGGTCTCCAAAACCGAAGGTTGTAGGTTCGATTCCTACTGCCCCTGCCACCGCCAGGAAAACCCGCGGGAGATCATCGCGAGTTACGCATACACGGCGGCTCGCGTCGCAATATGTCTAATACCAGCGTAGAAAATGTCACCAGCACCGCTGACCGGATCAAGCTCTGGCTGGCGGTTCTTGTCGTTGTTGCTGGCATCGTCGGGTTTTCTGTGCTGAGCGCGCAGCCGATGCCTGCCCGTATCGGGGTGTTCGTCGGCAGCCTCGTCATTGCAGCCGCGATCGCGTGGTTCAGCGAACCCGGTCGCCGCACCCTGAGCTTTGCCAGCGAGTCGTACAACGAAGTCAAGCGTGTCTCGTGGCCCACCCGCAAGGAAACGACCCAGATGACGGGCATCGTTTTCGCGTTCGTGGCGATCATGGGCATTTTCATGTGGGTGCTCGACAAGGGCATCGAATGGATTCTCTACGGCCTGCTGCTGGGCTGGAAATAAGGGCGGCGAATGAGTAAGCGTTGGTATGTCGTCCATGTGTACTCCGGCATGGAAAAAAGCGTGCAGAAAGCCCTGAACGAGCGCATCGAGCGCGCGGGCCTGCAGACGTCTTTTGGTCGCATTCTCGTGCCCTCCGAGGAAGTCGTCGAGGTCAAGGGCGGCCAGAAGTCCATCACCGAGCGTCGCATTTTCCCCGGTTACGTCCTCGTCGAGATGGACCTGACCGACGAAACGTGGCACTTGGTCAAGAACACCAACCGAGTCACCGGCTTTCTGGGTGGCTCGGGCAACCGCCCGACCCCGATTTCCGAGAAGGAAGTCGAGAAGATCCTCTCCCAGATGGAAGAGGGTGTCGAGAAGCCCCGTCCCAAGATCCTCTTCGAGGTGGGCGAGATGGTGCGGGTCAAGGAAGGTCCGTTTGCTGACTTCAACGGCAATGTCGAGGAAGTCAACTACGAAAAGAGCAAGGTGCGTGTGTCCGTGACCATTTTCGGTCGCGCCACGCCCGTGGAGCTCGATTTCAGCCAGGTCGAAAAGACCTGATTTCAACCCCGGGGAGCTGCGCAACTCTTGACGCGTAGCGATATCACCCGCAAGGAGCATAAGCATGGCGAAGAAGATCGTCGGCTTTATCAAGCTGCAAGTGCCGGCTGGTAAGGCCAACCCCTCCCCCCCGATTGGCCCGGCCCTGGGTCAGCGTGGCCTGAACATCATGGAATTCTGCAAGGCGTTCAACGCCAAGACCCAAGGCATGGAGCCGGGTCTGCCGATCCCCGTGGTGATCACCGCCTTCGCGGACAAGAGCTTCACCTTCATCATGAAGACCCCGCCCGCGACGGTCCTCATCAAGAAGGCCGCCGGCGTCCAGAAGGGCTCGTCCAAGCCGCACACCGACAAGGTCGGCACGCTGACGCGCGCCCAGGCCGAGGAAATCGCCAAGACCAAGAGTCCGGACCTGACCGCTTCCGACATGGAAGCCGCCGTCCGCACCATCGCTGGCAGCGCCCGCAGCATGGGCATCACGGTTGAGGGGATCTAATCATGGCAAAACTGTCCAAGCGCGCCGCCGCGATCGCCCAGAAGATCGATCGCACCAAGCTGTACCCCGTGGCCGAAGCCCTGGCCCTGGTCAAGGAAACCGCTGTCGCCAAGTTCGATGAATCCATCGACGTGGCCGTGCAGCTCGGCATCGATCCCAAGAAGTCCGACCAGCTGGTCCGCGGCTCCGTGGTGCTGCCCGCCGGCACCGGCAAGACCGTCCGCGTGGCCGTGTTCGCCCAGGGCGACAAGGCCGAGGCCGCCAAGGCCGCCGGCGCCGACATCGTCGGCCTGGACGACCTGGCCGAGCGCATCAAGGCCGGCCAGATGGACTTCGACGTGGTCATCGCCTCGCCCGACACCATGCGCGTCGTGGGCGCCCTGGGCCAGGTGCTGGGCCCCCGCGGCCTGATGCCGAACCCCAAGGTCGGCACCGTGACCCCGGACGTGGCCACCGCCGTCAAGAACGCCAAGGCCGGTCAGGTGCAATACCGCACCGACAAGGCCGGCATCATCCACGCCACCATCGGCCGCGCGTCGTTCGGCGTGGAACAGCTGCAAACCAACCTGGCCGCCCTGGTCGACGCCCTGCAAAAGGCTCGTCCCGCCGCTGCCAAGGGCATCTACCTGCGCAAGCTGGCCGTTTCGTCCACGATGGGCGGCGGCGCGCGCGTGGAAATCGCCTCGCTGTCGGCCTGATAGGGCGGCACAGCGAAAAACGTACTTTGGGCTGCATCCGGGCTCTTCCGGATGCTGCTGTCAAAGACCGCTGGAGCAGGGTAGCAAAGGGGTCCGCCCCTTCGGAAGCATCGAAGCCGTACCTCTGCTGTCCCGCTTAATCCCGAAGCTTTCCCAGTTCGGATCCAGCGTAGACGGCGTCCCACGGAAGATTTCTTTTTATTTGAAGAACTCAACCCAGGCGCCGCATTCGGTTGACGCGCAAGGCTTACGCCCCAAGCGTCTTTTGATGGAGTGTTCAAACCGTGAGTCTCAATCGTCAAGAGAAAGCGGTGGTGATCGAGGAAGTCTCGGCGGAAGTCGCCAAGGCCCAGTCGATCGTTATCGCCGAGTACCGTGGTCTGGACGTCGCCTCTGTCACCGTACTGCGCAAAACTGCGCGTGAATCGGGCGTGTACCTGCGTGTTCTGAAGAACACGCTGGCCCGTCGTGCGGTTGCCGGCACGGCTTTCGAGCCGATCGCCGAGCAACTCACCGGTCCGCTGATCTACGGTATCAGCGCTGATCCGGTCGCCGCGGCCAAGGTCCTCGCAGGTTTCGCGAAAAGCAACGACAAGCTGGTCATCAAGGCGGGCGCTCTGCCCAACAACCTGTTGAACCAAGACGGCGTGAAGGCCCTGGCCACCATGCCTTCGCGCGAAGAGTTGCTCTCGAAGCTGCTGGGCACCATGCAAGCCCCCATCGCGCAATTCGTGCGTACGCTCAACGAAGTTCCGACCAAGTTCGCCCGTGGCCTGGCTGCGGTCCGCGACCAGAAGGCGGCGGCCTGAGGCCTCGCCCCCGGACTTCGCTGAACGACCGAGCGACACCCAAACCCTGGCATTACCCAATTATTGGAGTTCTTAGAAAATGGCACTTAGCAAAGCTGAAATCCTTGACGCCATCGCTGGCATGACCGTGCTCGAGCTGTCCGAGCTGATCAAGGAAATGGAAGAGAAGTTCGGCGTGTCGGCTGCCGCCGCCGCCGTGGCCGTGGCTGCTCCCGCTGCCGGTGGCGCCGCCGCCGCCGCTGAAGAGCAGACCGAGTTCACCGTCGTGCTGGCCGAAGCCGGCGCCAACAAGGTGAGCGTCATCAAGGCCGTGCGCGAACTGACGGGCCTGGGCCTGAAGGAAGCCAAGGACCTGGTGGACGGCGCTCCGAAGCCCGTCAAGGAAGGCATCGCCAAGGCTGACGCCGAAGCCGCCAAGAAGAAGCTGGAAGAAGCTGGCGCCAAGGTCGAAGTCAAGTAAGACCTTGCGTCAACTGCCCGGGGACAGCGCAGTTTGCCGTCCCCGGGCTTTTGCGTTTCCAGGAAACCCCTACTGACGGCCCGAGCTTTTCAGTGGGGTTTCCTGGAGTCGTATCACCTGGGGCCGTGGTTGACGGCCCATGCAACCTCGAGTCGGAGTGCTCATGCCTTACTCGTACACCGAAAAAAAGCGCATCCGCAAAAGCTTCGCCAAGCGTGAAGACGTTCAGAACGTTCCCTTCCTGCTGGCGACTCAGCTTCAATCCTACCTAACTTTCCTGCAGGCGGATACCGCCCCGTCCGAACGCGTTGCCGACGGCTTGCAGGCGGCGTTTACGTCGATTTTCCCGATTGTTAGCCACAACGGAATGGCGCGCCTCGAGTTCGTGAGCTATTCGCTCGGCGAACCGGTGTTCGATGTCAAGGAATGTCAGCAACGTGGCCTGACCTACGCGTCGCCGCTGCGCGCCAAGGTCCGCCTGGTGCTGCTCGACCGCGAAGTCAGCAAGCCCACCATCAAGGAAGTGAAGGAGCAGGAAGTGTACATGGGCGAGATTCCGCTCATGACCAGCACCGGCTCCTTCGTCATCAACGGCACGGAACGCGTCATCGTGTCGCAGCTGCACCGTTCGCCCGGCGTGTTCTTCGAGCACGACCGCGGCAAGACCCACAGCTCCGGCAAGCTGCTTTTCTCCGCCCGGGTGATTCCCTACCGCGGCTCCTGGCTCGATTTCGAGTTCGACCCGAAGGACATCCTGTTCTTCCGCGTCGACCGCCGCCGCAAGATGCCGGTCACGATCCTGTGCAAGGCGATCGGCATGACGCCCGAAACCATTCTGGCCAACTTCTTCGACTTCGACAACTTCGAACTGAAGAGCGAAGGCGCGATGATGGAGTTCGTGCCTGAGCGCTGGAAGGGCGAAATGGCCCGCTTCGACATCACCGACCGTTCCGGCAAGGTGATCGTCGAGAAGGACAAGCGCATCAACGCCAAGCATCTGCGCGATCTCGCCAACGGCGGCATCCAGCGCGTTTCCGTGCCCGAGGAATTCCTCTATGGCCGCGTGCTGGCCAAGAACATCGTCGATCCCGACACGGGCGAGGTCATTGCCAACGCCAACGACGAGATCACCGAAAGCGTGCTGTCGGCGCTGCGCGCGGCCAACGTGCGCGAGATCCAGACGCTCTACACGAACGACCTGGACCGCGGCCCCTACATTTCGCAGACGCTGCGCACCGACGAAACCGCCGACCAGAACGCTGCCCGCATCGCCATCTACCGCATGATGCGTCCGGGCGAGCCGCCCACCGAGGAAGCGGTCGAGGCCCTGTTCCAGCGCCTGTTCTACAGCGAGGAAACCTACGATCTGTCGCGCGTGGGCCGCATGAAGGTCAACAGCCGTCTGGGCCGGGGCGAAGACACGTCCGGCCCCATGACGCTGACCAACGAGGACATCCTCGACACCATCAAGGTGCTGGTGGAGCTGCGCAACGGCCGTGGCCAGATCGACGACATCGACCACCTGGGCAACCGCCGCGTGCGTTGCGTGGGCGAACTGGCCGAAAACCAGTTCCGCGCCGGCCTGGTGCGCGTCGAGCGTGCCGTCAAGGAACGCCTGGGCCAGGCCGAAACCGAAAACCTGATGCCGCACGACCTGATCAACTCCAAGCCGATCTCGGCCGCCATCAAGGAGTTCTTCGGCTCGAGCCAACTGTCGCAGTTCATGGACCAGACCAACCCGCTGTCGGAAATCACGCACAAGCGTCGTGTTTCCGCGCTGGGCCCGGGCGGCCTGACCCGCGAGCGCGCCGGCTTCGAAGTGCGCGACGTGCACCCCACGCACTATGGCCGCGTCTGCCCGATCGAAACGCCGGAAGGCCCGAACATCGGCCTGATCAACTCCATGGCGCTGTACGCCCGCCTGAACGAGTACGGCTTCCTGGAAACGCCCTATCGCAAGGTCATCGACGGCAAGGTGAGCGACCAGATCGACTACCTGTCGGCCATCGAGGAAAGCCACTACGTGATCGCCCAGGCGAACGCGGCGCTGGACGAGGAAGGCCGCTTCAAGGACGACCTGGTGGCCTGCCGCGAAGCGGGTGAAACCATGCTCACGGCGCCGGCCAACGTGCACTACATGGACGTGGCGCCGTCGCAGATCGTGTCGGTCGCGGCCTCGCTGATTCCGTTCCTGGAGCACGACGACGCCAACCGCGCGCTGATGGGCGCCAACATGCAGCGCCAGGCCGTGCCCTGCCTGCGCCCCGAGAAGCCCCTGGTGGGCACCGGCATCGAGCGCACCGTGGCGGTCGACTCCGGCACCACCGTGCAGGCGCTGCGCGGCGGCGTGGTCGACCACGTCGACGCCGAGCGCGTGGTGATCCGCGTCAACGACGACGAAAACGTCGCCGGCGAAGTGGGCGTGGACATCTACAACCTCATCAAGTACACCCGCTCCAACCAGAACACGAACATCAACCAGCGTCCCATCGTCAAGCGCGGCGACAAGGTCGCCAAGGGCGACGTGCTGGCCGACGGCGCATCGACGGACCTGGGCGAACTCGCCCTGGGCCAGAACATGCTGATCGCGTTCATGCCCTGGAACGGCTACAACTTCGAGGACTCGATCCTGATCTCCGAGAAGGTCGTGGCCGATGACCGCTACACCTCGATCCACATCGAGGAACTGACGGTCGTCGCGCGCGACACCAAGCTCGGACCCGAGGAAATCACCCGCGACATCAGCAACCTGGCCGAAGCCCAGCTCAACCGCCTGGATGACTCGGGCATCTGCTACATCGGCGCTGAAGTCAGCGCCGACGACGTGCTGGTGGGCAAGGTCACGCCCAAGGGCGAGACCCAGCTCACGCCGGAAGAGAAGCTGCTGCGCGCCATCTTCGGCGAGAAGGCGTCCGACGTGAAGGACACCTCGCTGCGCGTGCCCTCGGGCATGACCGGCACCGTCATCGACGTGCAGGTGTTCACGCGCGAAGGCATCGTGCGCGACAAGCGCGCCCAGTCCATCATCGACGACGAACTGCGCCGCTACCGCCAGGACCTGAACGACCAGCTGCGCATCGTCGAGAACGACCAGTTCGACCGTATCGAGAAGATGCTGGTCGGCAAGACCGTCAACGGCGGCCCGCGCAAGCTCGCCAAGGGCGCCACCATCACCAAGGCCTACCTGGCCGACCTGGACCGCTGGCAGTGGTTCGACATCCGCCTGGCCGACGAAGCCCACGCCGTGGTGCTGGAACAGGCCAAGGAGTCGCTTGAGCAGAAGCGCCACCAGTTCGACCTGGCCTTCGAGGAAAAGCGCAAGAAGCTCACGCAGGGCGACGAACTGCCGCCGGGCGTGCTGAAGATGATCAAGGTGTACCTGGCCGTCAAGCGCCGCCTGCAGCCCGGCGACAAGATGGCCGGCCGTCACGGCAACAAGGGCGTGGTTTCGCGCATCACCCCCGTCGAGGACATGCCCCACATGGCCGACGGCACGCCTGCCGACATCGTGCTGAACCCGCTGGGCGTGCCTTCGCGCATGAACGTCGGCCAGGTGCTCGAAGTGCACCTGGGCTGGGCCGCCAAGGGCGTGGGCCAGCGCATCGCCGACATGCTGCGCGACGAGCGCACGGCGCAGGTCAAGAACGTGCGCGCCTACCTGGAGAAGGTCTACAACACGACCGGCACCGGCGCGCGCATCGACGAGCTGACCGACGACGAAGTCATCGAGATGGCGCAGAACCTCAAGAACGGCGTGCCGTTCGCCACGCCCGTCTTCGACGGCGCGACGGAAGAGGAAATCGGCAAGATGCTGGAACTGGCCTATCCCGACGAGGTGGCCGAGCGCATGCAGCTCACGCCGTCGCGCACCCAGGCCTGGCTCTATGACGGCCGCACCGGCGAGAAATTCGAGCGCCCGGTCACCGTGGGCTACATGCACTACCTGAAGCTGCACCACCTGGTCGACGACAAGATGCACGCTCGTTCGACCGGCCCGTACTCGCTCGTCACCCAGCAGCCGCTGGGCGGCAAGGCGCAGTTCGGCGGCCAGCGGTTCGGGGAAATGGAAGTGTGGGCGCTGGAAGCCTATGGCGCCGCCTACACCCTGCAGGAAATGCTGACGGTGAAGTCCGACGACATCACCGGCCGCACCAAGGTATACGAAAACATCGTCAAGGGCGACCACGTCATCGACGCCGGCATGCCGGAATCGTTCAACGTGCTGGTCAAGGAAATCCGCTCGTTGGCCCTGGACATGGATTTGGAGCGTAACTAATGAAAGCGCTACTCGACCTCTTTAAGCAAGTCTCGCAAGACGAGCAATTCGATGCCATCAAGATCGGCATCGCGTCGCCCGAGAAGATCCGTTCGTGGTCTTACGGCGAAGTGCGCAAGCCCGAGACCATCAACTACCGCACGTTCAAGCCGGAACGCGATGGTCTGTTCTGCTCCAAGATCTTCGGCCCCATCAAGGACTACGAGTGCCTTTGCGGCAAGTACAAGCGCCTGAAGCACCGCGGCGTGATCTGCGAAAAGTGCGGCGTCGAAGTCACCGTCGCCAAGGTCCGCCGCGAACGCATGGGCCACATCGAGCTGGCCAGCCCGGTTGCGCACATCTGGTTCCTGAAGAGCCTGCCGTCGCGCCTGGGCATGGTGCTCGACATGACGCTGCGCGACATCGAGCGCGTGCTCTACTTCGAAGCCTGGTGCGTGATCGAGCCCGGCATGACGCCGCTCAAGCGCGGCCAGATCATGTCCGATGATGACTTCCTCGCCAAGACCGAAGAGTACGGCGACGACTTCCGCGCGCTCATGGGCGCCGAAGCCGTGCGCGAACTGCTGCGCACCATCGACATCGACCGCGAAGTGGAAACGCTGCGCGGCGAGCTGAAGGCCACCAGCTCCGAAGCCAAGATCAAGAAGATCTCCAAGCGCCTGAAGGTGCTGGAAGGCTTCCAGAAGTCGGGCATCAAGCCCGAGTGGATGGTCATGGAAGTGCTGCCCGTGCTGCCGCCGGACCTGCGTCCGCTGGTGCCGCTGGACGGCGGCCGCTTCGCGACCTCCGACCTGAACGACCTGTATCGCCGCGTCATCAACCGCAACAACCGCCTCAAGCGCCTGCTCGAGCTCAAGGCGCCGGAAATCATTCTGCGCAACGAAAAGCGCATGCTGCAGGAAGCCGTCGACTCGCTGCTGGACAACGGCCGCCGCGGCAAGGCCATGACGGGCGCCAACAAGCGCCAGCTCAAGTCGCTGGCCGACATGATCAAGGGCAAGAGCGGCCGTTTCCGCCAGAACCTGCTGGGCAAGCGCGTCGACTACTCGGGCCGTTCGGTCATCGTGGTGGGCCCGCAGCTCAAGCTGCACCAGTGCGGCCTGCCCAAGCTGATGGCCCTGGAACTGTTCAAGCCGTTCATCTTCAACCGCCTGGAGATGATGGGCCTGGCCACGACCATCAAGGCCGCCAAGAAGCTCGTGGAAAGCCAGGAGCCGGTGGTGTGGGACATCCTCGAAGAGGTGATCCGCGAGCACCCGGTCATGCTGAACCGTGCGCCCACGCTGCACCGCCTGGGCATCCAGGCCTTCGAGCCCGTGCTGATCGAAGGCAAGGCCATCCAGCTCCATCCGCTGGTCTGCGCGGCGTTCAATGCCGACTTCGACGGCGACCAGATGGCCGTGCACGTGCCGCTGTCGCTGGAAGCCCAGCTCGAGGCGCGCACGCTGATGCTGGCCTCGAACAACGTCCTGTTCCCGGCCAACGGCGAACCGTCCATCGTGCCGTCGCAGGATATCGTGCTGGGTCTGTACTACACGACCCGCGAGCGCATCAACGGCAAGGGCGAAGGCATCTTCTTCACCGACGTGGCCGAGGTGCAGCGCGCCTATGACAACGGCGAAGTCGAGCTGCAGAGCCGCATCACCGTGCGCCTGACCGAATACGAGCGCGACGAGAACAACGAATGGCAGCCCGTGATCCGCCGTCACGAGACGACGGTCGGCCGTGCGCTGCTGTCGGAGATCCTGCCCAAGGGCCTGCCCTTCTCGGTGCTGAACAAGGCGCTCAAGAAGAAGGAAATCTCGCGCCTGATCAACCAGTCGTTCCGCCGCTGCGGCCTGCGCGATACGGTGATCTTCGCCGACAAGCTGATGCAGTCGGGTTTCCGCCTGGCCACGCGCGGCGGCATTTCCATCGCCATGGAAGACATGCTGATCCCGAAGGCCAAGGAAGCGATCCTGGCCGAGGCCAGCCGCGAAGTGAAGGAAATCGACAAGCAGTACTCGTCGGGCCTGGTGACCTCGCAAGAGCGCTACAACAACGTGGTGGACATCTGGGGCAAGGCCGGCGACAAGGTCGGCAAGGCGATGATGGAACAGCTCGCCACCGAGCCCGTGATCAACCGTCACGGCGAGGAAGTGCGCCAGGAGTCGTTCAACTCCATCTACATGATGGCCGACTCGGGCGCGCGCGGTTCGGCCGCCCAGATCCGCCAGCTCGCCGGCATGCGCGGCCTGATGGCCAAGCCGGACGGCTCCATTATCGAAACGCCCATTACCGCGAACTTCCGCGAAGGCCTGAACGTACTGCAGTACTTCATTTCGACGCACGGCGCGCGCAAGGGCCTGGCCGACACGGCGCTGAAGACCGCGAACTCGGGCTACCTGACCCGCCGCCTGGTGGACGTCACGCAGGACCTGGTCATCACCGAGGAAGATTGCGGCACGTCCCAGGGCTACGCCATGAAGGCGCTGGTCGAGGGCGGCGAAGTCATCGAGCCGCTGCGCGACCGCATTCTGGGCCGCGTGGCTGCCGTGGACATCGTCAATCCCGACACGCAGGAAACGGCCATCACCGCCGGCACCCTGCTGGACGAAGACATGGTCGACATGATCGACCGCCTGGGCGTGGACGAAGTCAAGGTCCGCACGCCGCTGACCTGCGAAACGCGCCATGGCCTGTGCGCGCACTGCTACGGCCGCGACCTCGGCCGCGGCACGCCGGTCAACCAGGGCGAGGCGGTCGGCGTCATCGCCGCCCAGTCCATCGGCGAACCGGGCACGCAGCTTACGATGCGTACGTTCCACATCGGCGGCGCGGCCTCGCGTTCGGCCCTGGCCAGCGCGGTCGAAACGAAGTCCAGCGGCACCGTGGGCTTCGCCAGCACCATGCGCTACGTCACCAACGCCAAGGGCGAGCGTGTGGCGATCTCGCGTTCGGGCGAACTGGCCATCTTCGATGACAACGGCCGCGAGCGCGAACGCCATAAGATCCCCTACGGCGCCACCGTGCTGGTGGGCGACGGCGAAGCCGTCAAGGCCGGCACCCGCCTGGCGACCTGGGATCCGCTGACCCGTCCGATCGTTTCGGAGTACGGCGGCGCCGTGCGCTTCGAGAACATCGAGGAAGGCGTTACCGTCGCCAAGCAGGTGGACGAAGTTACCGGCCTGTCGACGCTGGTCGTCATCACGCCCAAGACGCGCAGCGGCAAAACCGTCATGCGTCCGCAGATCAAGCTGGTCAACGAGAACGGCGAAGACGTCAAGATCGCCGGCACCGATCACTCGGTGAACATCTCGTTCCCGGTCGGCGCGCTCATCACCGTGCGCGACGGCCAGCAGGTCGCCGTGGGCGAGGTGCTGGCGCGCATTCCGCAGGAATCGCAGAAGACCCGCGACATTACCGGCGGTCTGCCGCGCGTGGCCGAGCTGTTCGAAGCGCGTTCGCCCAAGGATGCCGGCATGCTCGCCGACGTCACCGGCACGGTTTCGTTCGGCAAGGACACCAAGGGCAAGCAGCGCCTGGTCATCACCGACCTGGAAGGCGTCAGCCACGAGTTCCTGATTCCGAAGGAAAAACAGGTGCTGGTGCACGACGGCCAGGTGGTGAACAAGGGTGAAATGATCGTGGACGGCCCGGCCGACCCGCACGACATCCTGCGCCTGCAGGGCATCGAAAAACTGGCGACCTACATCGTGGACGAAGTCCAGGACGTGTACCGCCTGCAGGGTGTGAAGATCAACGACAAGCACATCGAGGTGATCGTTCGCCAGATGCTGCGCCGCGTGAATATCGTCGATGCCGGCGATACCGACTTCATCCCGGGCGAGCAGGTCGAGCGCTCCGAGCTGCTCAACGAGAACGACCGCGTCGTTGCCGAAGGCAAGCGTCCGGCCACCTACGACAACGTGCTGCTGGGCATTACCAAGGCATCGCTGTCGACCGACTCGTTCATCTCGGCCGCGTCGTTCCAGGAAACCACCCGGGTCCTGACCGAGGCCGCCATCATGGGCAAGCGCGACGACCTGCGCGGCCTGAAGGAAAACGTCATCGTCGGCCGCCTGATCCCGGCGGGCACCGGCCTGGCGTACCACCTGGCCCGCAAGGACAAGGAAGCGCTGGAGGCCGCGGAACGCGAAGCCGCCCGCCAGATGGCCAACCCGTTCGAAGACTCGCCGGTCACGGTGGGTTCGGACACCGAGCCGGAGGCTCCGGCTTCCGACGCCGGAAGCGAGGATACCGCCGAATAAGCGGGTCCTTGCCGGGTTCGTCCCGCCACCGTCGGCGCCCTGTCTTCCTGGCAGGCGCCGGCCGCAGCAAAAAGGCCGCTGGCTTATGCCAGCGGCCTTTGTTTTTTCCGAGAGCGGCGCCTATTCCGCGGCCCGGGCCCTGGCGCGCCGGAATACCGGCCCCCAAATGGGATGGCCGGCCTCGTTGGGGGCGAGTTGAAAGCCGGGGTCCAGTTGCAGGATGCGGGCAAAGCTGTCCTGGCAGAGCTGGGCGTAGCGGGTGACGCAATAGCTGAACGCCTGCAGTTTGTAGGCTTCGATGCGCACGGCCTTGGGCGCGGTGGCCAGCGCATCGGAAGTGGCCACGCCGCGGATCACCGCGCCGTAGCGGCCGGCCGCGTAGTCGTCGCGGACCTGTTGCAGTTCCGCCACGGCTTCTGCCGTGGGAGGCGGCTCGGCGGTGAGCGGGGAGAGGGCGGCGCAGCCGGAAAGGAGTACCGAGATGCCCAGCGCGGTGTTCAGGGTGCGGAGTTTCATGGGCTTCCTGAAAAATAAAGATTGTTTCGGCCGAGTCCAATCGTGCCACAGCCTGATGCGCTCGGACATTTTCCGCAATGCCCTGGCCGGACGGATTGGATAATATTCGCCCTATTAAAATTCCTATCTGTATTTCTTGCGCCTGCGCGCAGCACCTATCATGCCTTCATCCGCCGGTCTGCTGACGCCCCGCGGTCCGTTTTCCGGCGCCGCGCCGCTTGCGTTGCGTCCCTTGAGCGCCATCGCCGCCACCTCGGCGGGAGGGGTGCCGGAGTCCCGCATCAAGCGGATCGTCTCCGATCTGATTCCCTCGCTCGCCGCGCTGCATGCGCAGGCCGAAATCTGCGGAGGAGTCAGCCTGGACATGGTCGGCATGGACGAGAACGCGCACGCGCACCTGATGCCGGAGGTCGAGGATCCGCTTTCCCAGCGCTCGAACGCCGTGCCGGCGTCCGGCTTTGCCCCCTTCGAGCTGTACACCACCGACTCCGCCGAATGGCCGCGCGGCCCCTGGACCGACATCTATGCGCTTTGTGCCGTCATGCACTCGCTGGTGACCGGCGCGCGGCCGGCGCCCGCCCCGGAGCGGCGCGCCGTCGATCCCTATGAGCCCCTGGCCGTCGTGGGCCCGCCCAAATACAGCCAGGAGTTCCTGGCCGTCATCGATGCCGGGCTCGCCATGCATCCCGAAGACCGTCCGCAGACGCTGGAGCAGCTTGCACACCTGCTCGGTATTTCCGCGCAGCTGGAGGAGGCGGCGCCCGCCGCGAACGACGAGGCGGCGGGAACCGCCGTCGCGGCTTGCGCCGCGCCGGCGGAAGCCGTGCGCGGTGCGCGTCGCGGATCGCGGCTCCCCTTGCTGGCGCTGCTGCTGGCGGTGGCGCTGGGGGGCGCGGCCTTGTATGCCTGGTTCCAGTTCAATTTGGGAACCTCCCATTCCGTCATCCGCAGCTCGGAAGTCGTGCCGCCATCCGCGGGGCTGTCCACGGCCTCCGGCACGGCCGAGACACCGCCGGCGTCCGCGCCGGAGCCTGTCCCGGCGCCCGCTCCGGACGGCGCCCAGCCCCCGGCCGCCCCGACCGAGACGCCGTCCGCCGCCCAGGCGGAGGGCGCTGGCGTGCCCGCTTCCCCGCCCGAGCAGGCCGCGCCGCCCCCAACGGTCGAAGCGCCGCCCGCCGCCGACGAGGCTCCCAAGGCCAAGCCCGTGCCTGTCCGGGTGCGGCTCGATATCCGGCCTTGGGGCGAGGTATGGGTCAACGGCATCGCCAAGGGCATCAGCCCGCCGGTGAAAGAAATACGGCTGATCCCGGGCAAGTACCAGGTCGTGCTGCGCAACGCCGACCTGCCGCCCTACCGCGCGACGCTGGAGATCAAGCCGGGCCAGCCCGCCGTCATTTCCCACACCTTCCAGTAGGAAGCGGTCAGCCTTCCTCCGGCTCGGGCGCTTTTGGCAGCACGAGGGTGAACACCGAGCCGGCGCCCGGGACGCTGGACACCTCCACGCGTCCGTTGTGGCGTTCGGCCACCGTGCGCACGAAAGCCAGCCCCAGGCCCGCGCCGCCCACGTCGTTGCGCGTGTCGGCGGCCATTCGCGAGAAGGGCTCGAAGAGGCGGCCCAGGTTCTCGGGGGCGATGCCCTGGCCCTGGTCGCGGATGGCCACGCGCCAGCACCCCGCGTCCTCGGCGATGCTGCAATGGATGCGGGTCTGCGCCGGGCTGTACTTGATGGCGTTGTCGATCAGGTTGCACAGCGAGCGCATGAGCAGGGTCTGGTCGCCCTGCACATAGGCGCAAGGCAGGGGCTGGGCGATTTCCAGCGCGATGCTGCGCTGGCGGGCCGGAGCCCAGAACTCGTCCACGGCGTCCTGCAGCAGGCTGGACAGATCCAGTTCCGTCGTTCCGATGGTCATGGACTCCGCGCGCGTCAGGTGCACGAAATCGTCCACCAGCCGCAAGGTGCGGCGGGCCAACTGGGCGATGCGGTCCAGGGTTTCTTCCTGCTCGGGCGGGGCAGGCCCGGCGCGCTGCATGTCCACCAGCGCCAGTATCGAGCTCTGGGGAGCGCGCATGTCGTGCGAAATGAAGCGCAGCGTTTCCTCGCGCTGCCGCTCCGCGCGGCGGATGCGCGAGATATCCGTGAGCGTGGCCACCGTGCCGGCGAAGTTGCCTTCGGCCGTGTGGATGGGTGCGCATTTCAGGATGAGGTCGCGGCCTGCTTTGTCGCGCAGTTCCAGGTCGGCGCTCCATGGCGACGCGGATGCGGCCGGGCCCTGGCCCCGCAGCGCTTCCGCCACCCGCTGGCGGGCCTCGTCGTCCGGGATGGTGTGCGCCAGCAGATGCATGGCCGGATGGCCCATGCGGGGGGGCCGCAGCCCCAGCCGCCGGAAATACATGACGGCCGCCTGGTTGCGGAATTGCACGCGGCCGTCCTGGTCGAAAACCAGGGTGGCGTCGGGCATGCCGTCCAGCCCGTCGGCAAGGAAGCGCCGCAGGTTGCGCACCCGCGCCAGCGCGCGGCGCAGCTCGCCGATCCGGCTTTCCAGCGACGCGCCCGGGTCGGCCGACAGCGCGCGCGCTTCGTTGAGGACGGGCGGGTATTCGCGCTGCAGGCGGCGCAGCTCGTTATCCATGTAGCGCAGCGCCGCTTCCTGGCTGCGCCAGCTCCAGGCGGGGTAGGCCAGCGCCACGCCCAGCAGGGCGGCCGATGGCGCAAACCATTCGTGCCCGTGGATCAGCAGCAGCGCCGCCAGGGCCAGGATGGCGAAAAGCAGTCCTACGCAGACCAGCAGCGCCTGCTTGGGCGAAAGGCGCCAGAGCGCCAGACAGGCCAGCAGGACGGGCAGCGCGGACAGCAGCGACGCCAGCCAGGGCGGCGTGGGCTGGAAGGCCATGCGCTCGCGCGCCGCCTGCAGCAGGTTGGCCTGGATTTCCACGCCGGACATGCCATTGCCCTCCCGCGACACGGGCGTGGGAAACATATCTCCCAGGCCCGTGGCCCATGCGCCCACGAGTACATACTTGCCCTGCAGCGCCGAGGGCGGCACCTCGCCCCGCAGCACGGAAAGATACGACACCGTGCGCATGTGGGCCGCCGGTCCGGCATAGGGAATCAGAATGGAGGCATCCTGCGCCGCCTGGCGGAGAAAATGCGCGGCCCGTTCTCCTTCGCCGCCCACGGCCACCATGGCCAGCGCCAGGGTATTCCAGCGCCGGCCCCCGAAATCCACCGAAAGCACGGCCCGGCGCACGCTGCCGTCGGCGTCCACCAGGGCGTTGATGAAACCCTCGCCGGCGGCCGCCTCGGCCAGCAGCGGAATGGGGGAACTGAGCGTGGTGGGCGTGCGCAGACGGTCGAACACCACCGGCAGCACCACGCGTCCGTGCCGGCGCATGCTGGCGGCCAGAATGGCGTCATCCGCCGGATGGACGCCGTCGGGCTCGGCGAGTATCAGGTCCATGCCGACGGCGCGGGCGTCCCGCAGGCGTTCGAGCAGCGCGGCATGGATCGCGCGCCGCCAGGGCCAGCGGCCCAGCGCCTCGATACTGGCGTCATCGATCGCGACGATGACGATGTCGTTCGCCGCCGGGCGGCCGGCAAGCGTTACCGCCCGGTCATACAGAATCTGGTCCACCCGCCCCAGGCCGTTCCACCAGCCCAGCAGGGCGGCCAGCAGCGCCAGCGCCGCCGTCAGCCACAGCCCTGAGCGCGATGTCCGGTCCTGCGGTTCGGCGGTTTCGGGCATGGCTGCCTCAGTAATCGGTGAGCGTCACCAATCCGCCGGAGCCGGAAGACACCCCCAGCCCGTAGGAAGTCATGAGCTGGTTGGCTCCTTCGAAACTGACGATGGCGTCTTCGCCGCCCAGGCCCAGCTCGTCGATGGCGCGCACGGAGACGTAGTGCGTGCCGGCGCGCGAAGCGGAGAACCGGATGTCGTTGGTGGCGTAGACCGTCGACGACACCGGCAGCGCGCCCTGCGGGTCGCGCGAGACGCGCACCAGGTACTGCCTTGCGCCCGGGACCGGCGCGAAGGCGCTGGTCCAGACGCCTCCGCCGAGACGCTGGGCGGGGCCGAGCCGGGGAGCGGCCAGCAGGGGGCGCACCTCCGACATGCGGCCGTCGGCGGCCACCTTGGCGCCGAAGCCGCGCTGCACGGCGACGGTGCGTGCGGGAGCGGCCTGCGGGGCATGCGGCTGCAGCCGCACGCTGCCTTCCAGCACTTCGCTCTGCATGCCGTTGGCGGCCGCCTGCACGCGGAAGCGCGTGCCACGCACGCCCGTCACCGCCACCGGCGTGCGCACTTCGAAGCGGCCCACGCCCTGGCCGGCGGGCGCCACGGAGGATTCCACCGTGCCCTGGCGCACCCGGATCACGGAATCGGTCAGGTGCGAATGCTCGAATTGGCGCAGCCGCTGCAGTTCCACCGCGCCTTCCGACGGCACGGTCAGGGTGGAGCCGTCGGCCAGCTGCAGGGTGACGAACCCGCCCGGGGCCGTGGCGATCGTGCTGCCTTCGGCCACGCGCTCGCCCGGCTGCACGGCTTTTCCGTCCCGGGTCGCCTGGCCGCTGACGTGCGCCACCGTGGCCTGTGCGGGACGTTCGGGAATCATGGACAGCGGGATGCGCAGCTCCAGGCCGATGGGCAGCAGCTCCGGCGTGACGACGCGGTTCAGCGTCTGGAGGGGGCTCCAGTTGGAGGGATTGCCCGTGTAGGCGGTGGCCAGCTCGATCAGGGTGTCGCCGGGCCGCACGCGGTAGATGAAGTCTTCGCCCAGCGCGCCGGCGGGCTGGGCCAGCGCGGCGTGCGCGAGCAGGGCGCCGACAGCGCACGCGGTCAGAGCAGGCAGGAAAGGCGCGCTCGGGCGGCTCATGTATGTCTCTCCAGTGGGGGCCGGTTTGCGGGGGGCGCGGTTCATTGCGGGGCGCGGGCGTCCTCGCCGCCCTGGCCAACCAGTTCCAGCCGGTATCCCAGGGCATAGGACGAGCTCAGGCGCACGCCGTTCTCGGGGCGCAATTGCAACTTTTGGCGAATGTTCGACAGATGCGTGTCCAGCGTGCGCGACGTGGCCGGGATTTCGCGGTTCCATACGCATTCGGCCAGCACGTCGCGCGACATCAGGCGGCCCAGGTTGCGGAAAAAAAGCAGGGCCAGTTCGCATTCCTTGGGAGCGAGGGCGACCGGAACGCCGTTGAGCGAGATGGTGCGGGCCGCGGGATCGATGCGATAGCTGGCCACCTCGAAGGTTTCGTCGACCGGATCGGACAGCCGGCTGCGGCGCAGCAGCGCGGCCACGCGCGCCAGCAGCTCCATGGGGCGCAGCGGCTTGACGATGTAATCGTCGGCGCCCGCGCGCAGGCCTTTCACCAGGTCGTCTTCGCCGGAACGGTTGGTGAGGAAAATGACGGGAATGCGATGGCCGACATTGGCGCGGATCCAGCGCAGCACCTCATCGCCGTCCATGTCGGGCAGGTGCCAGTCCAGCAGCACGAGGTCGAATGTTTCACTGCGCAGGGCAGCGAGCAGGTCTCGGCTCTGCTGGTAACTGCCGCAATCGTAGCCAGCGGCGGTCAGGACTTGCTGAATATGGCGCGCCTGGTCCAGATCGTCTTCCAGCGACGCAATTCTCATTAGATTTTTTCTCGCGAGGGTTGCTGCGCGGCGCCTGTCGGCGCCTTCCGGTGCGGGCGGGGAATGTGTAAACGAATGATAACCCGGGTGCGCCGCCGTCTTGGGAATGCCGCGTCAGGAACTGTCAAACATTGCAAAGTTAACGAATCTTGACTGGAGTTGTTGCAGTCCGGGACGCCACACTGTTTCCAATTCGCCGCGGCGGGCGCGCAACGCGCCACGCCGCCACTTGGCGGGGCTGCTCGACACGAACCCATCCACCCCGCCCGCCGTATGCCGCTGCTCGCGGTGCAGCAATCGTTGCTGCGGTTTTCATGGCGCGTTCCAGACAACCCTTTGCGTGTCCGTGCGGAGGCTTGCTCGTGTCGACAAGCCCGCGGGACGCGGGATGGAATCGAAAATGAATCAATTGCGCGTATTGTTGATGTCGCCCGACGAGGCGCTGCGGTCCGCGGCGGTTTCGGCGCTGCTGCAGGCCGGCATTTCCGCCCGCGGCTGCTCGACTTCGCTGGAGTTGTTCGGCTTGCTCGCCGCCGGCGCCTGCGATGCCGTGGCGCTGGACGTCGCTTCGCTCGGCGAGATCGGCTATGCGCTGGTGGCGCGGCTGCGCGGCTCCTCGCCCATGGGTATCGTGGTGATGGGACGGGGCCTGACGGTCGACGTCCGCCTGCGCTGCCTTCAGGGCGGCGCCGACGCCTGCCTGCCCGAGCCCGGCGACCCCCGCGAACTCGCATGCATCCTGCTGGCCCTGGCCCGGCGCCTGCCGTCCGATTCGCCGCCCGCCGCCGGGGACGCCGACGGCACGCCCGGCGAGTGGGAGCTGCGCGACCAGGGCTGGACGCTGGTCGCGCCCAGCGGCGCGACCATTTCCCTGTCCTCCAACGAGCGCCTGATCGTGCGCGCCCTGTTCGAGGTGGCCGGCCGTGCGGTGGGCCGCAGCGAACTCGCTGAGGAATTGCGTGTCGAAGGAGGCGCTGCGCGCGCCAGCAGCGCGCGCAGCATCGACGTGATCATCAGCCGACTGCGCCGCAAGGCGGAAATGGCGGGAATCATTCTGCCCATTCGCACGGTATACGGCAGCGGATACCTGTTCGCCGATCGGTGACCGCGCACGATGCGACCCTATTTTTGGGCCGATTTTCAGCCAGCATGCGCGGTTCTCCCGGATTCTCGCGTCTTCCGCCGGCAACGCGGCCATATGCTGCGTTGCAAAGTTCTTTGACATGACAGCCAGGTCTAAGTTATGCTAAAGGGCTTACTGCTTTATTTGCGCCAAGTGCGTGCGCCCGGTTCTTGCCGGGTTGGATGGCAAGGCGGGGCGGCGGCAGGTGCGTCACGAACCTGACACGGAACAGCCCTTCGGCATCGGCCGGCATCTGGCAGTAGGTTGTGCGTTTACATGGTTTGTTGGCAAGTCCGCTCTTTTACGTATACGAACGTTTGAGGCGGTTTTGCGCGAACTGCCTGCTCCGAGGGAGCCCATCCCGAGGAGGAAAGTACGTAAGTACTACCAGTAGTACTACCAGTGGTACGTAAAAGGGATTTCAAAGGTCATGCCTACCATTAGCCAACTCGTGCGCAAGCCGCGCGAAGTCAGCATCATCAAAAGCAAGAGCCCTGCGCTCGAAAACTGCCCGCAACGCCGCGGCGTGTGCACGCGCGTGTACACCACCACCCCCAAGAAGCCGAACTCCGCTCTGCGCAAGGTCGCCAAGGTTCGCCTGACCAACGGTTACGAAGTCATTTCGTACATCGGCGGCGAAGGCCACAACCTGCAGGAGCACTCGGTGGTTCTGGTGCGTGGCGGTCGTGTGAAGGACTTGCCCGGTGTGCGCTACCACATCGTGCGCGGTTCCCTCGACCTGCAAGGCGTCAAGGACCGCAAGCAGGCCCGCTCGAAGTACGGCGCCAAGCGTCCGAAGAAGGCTTGATAGCAAGCAGTATCACGCAGTACCCCTTGGTGGCGGAGGTCCGTCACGAAGGAAGATGTGCAACCGCGCCGACCCGTACAGGCAGGTGCGCGGCACGTAAGGGGTCGTCCCGTTGGGCGGCCATGGCCGTGTAGGAAACACGGTTCAACTGAACAGACACAAGGAAGCAACAATGCCCCGTCGTCGCGAAGTACCCAAGCGCGAGATTCTGCCCGATCCCAAGTTCGGCAGCGTCGAGCTCGCCAAGTTCATGAACGTCGTCATGCTGGACGGCAAGAAGGCCGTCGCCGAGCGCATCGTCTACGGCGCCCTCGAGCAAGTGCAAGCCAAGACCGGCAAGGAGCCGCTCGAGGTTTTCAGCACGGCGATCAACAACATCAAGCCCATCGTCGAAGTGAAGAGCCGCCGCGTTGGCGGTGCCAACTACCAAGTGCCGGTTGAAGTGCGCCCCGTGCGCCGCCTGGCCCTGGCTATGCGTTGGCTCCGTGAAGCCGCCAAGAAGCGTGGCGAGAAGTCGATGGACCTGCGTCTTGCTGGCGAACTGATCGACGCCGCCGAAGGTCGTGGCGCCGCGATGAAGAAGCGCGAAGACACGCACAAGATGGCCGAGGCCAACAAGGCCTTCAGCCATTTCCGCTGGTAATTTAAGGACTAACCCACCATGGCCCGCAAAACCCCGATCGAGCGCTATCGCAACATTGGTATCTCTGCGCACATCGATGCAGGGAAAACCACCACGACCGAACGCATCCTGTTCTACACCGGCGTCAATCACAAGATTGGCGAAGTGCATGATGGCGCCGCCACCATGGACTGGATGGAACAAGAGCAAGAGCGTGGCATCACCATTACGTCGGCTGCTACGACGGCGTTTTGGCGTGGCATGGCCGGCAACTACCCCGAGCACCGCATCAACATCATCGACACCCCGGGACACGTGGACTTCACCATCGAGGTGGAGCGTTCCATGCGCGTGCTGGACGGCGCCTGCATGGTGTACTGCGCCGTGGGTGGCGTGCAGCCGCAGTCGGAAACCGTGTGGCGCCAGGCCAACAAGTACGGCGTGCCGCGCCTGGCGTTCGTCAACAAGATGGACCGCACCGGCGCCAACTTCTTCAAGGTCTATGACCAGCTGAAGACGCGCCTGCGCGCCAACCCCGTGCCCATCGTGATCCCGATCGGCGCCGAAGACACCTTCAAGGGCGTGATCGACCTCATCAAGATGAAGGCGATCATTTGGGACGAAGCCAGCCAGGGCACCAAGTTCGACTACGAAGACATCCCGGCCGAGCTCCAGGCTTCCGCCGAGGAATGGCGCGAGAAGCTGGTGGAGGCCGCCGCCGAGTCGTCCGAGGAACTGATGAACAAGTACCTCGAGACCGGCGAGCTGGACGAAGCCGAGATCAACCAGGCCCTGCGCCAGCGCACCATCGCCGGCGAAATCCAGCCGATGCTGTGCGGCACCGCCTTCAAGAACAAGGGCGTGCAGCGCATGCTCGACGCCGTCATCGACTACCTGCCCTCGCCGGTCGACATCCCGCCGGTCGAAGGCACCGACGACGACGGCAACGAAGTCAAGCGCAAGGCCGACGACGGCGAGAAGTTCTCTGCGCTGGCGTTCAAGCTCATGACCGACCCGTTCGTCGGCCAGCTCACCTTCGTGCGCGTCTACTCGGGCGTGCTGAAATCGGGCGACACGGTCTACAACCCGGTCAAGGGCAAGAAGGAACGCATCGGCCGCATCCTGCAGATGCACGCGAACAACCGCGAGGAAATCAAGGAAGTTCTGGCCGGCGACATCGCCGCCGTCGTGGGCCTGAAGGACGTGACCACCGGCGAAACGCTGTGCGACGTCGATTCGCACGTGACGCTGGAGCGCATGGAGTTCCCCGAGCCCGTGATTTCGCAGGCCGTGGAACCCAAGTCCAAGGCCGACCAGGAAAAGATGGGCCTGGCGCTGTCGCGCCTGGCGCAGGAAGATCCGTCGTTCCGCGTGCGCAGCGACGAAGAATCCGGCCAGACCATCATTTCGGGCATGGGCGAGCTGCACCTGGAAATCATCGTCGACCGCATGAAGCGCGAATTCGGCGTGGAAGCCAACGTCGGCAAGCCCCAGGTGGCCTACCGCGAAACCATCCGCAAGACCTGCGAAGAAGTCGAAGGCAAGTTCGTCAAGCAGTCGGGCGGCCGCGGCCAGTACGGTCACGTCGTGATCAAGCTGGAACCGCTGGAACCGGGCGGCGGCTACGAATTCGTGGACGCCATCAAGGGCGGCGTGGTGCCGCGCGAGTTCATCCCCGCGGTGGACAAGGGCATCCAGGAAACCCTGCCGTCGGGCATCCTGGCCGGCTATCCGGTCGTGGACGTCAAGGTCACGCTGTTCTTCGGTTCGTACCACGACGTGGACTCGAACGAAAACGCGTTCAAGATGGCCGGTTCCATGGCGTTCAAGGAAGGCATGCGCAAGGCCAGCCCTGTGCTGCTCGAACCCATGATGGCCGTTGAAGTCGAAACGCCCGAAGACTACGCCGGCACCGTGATGGGCGACCTGTCGTCCCGTCGCGGCATGGTCCAGGGCATGGACGACATGGTTGGCGGCGGCAAGGTCATCAAGGCCGAGGTGCCGCTGGCCGAGATGTTCGGCTACGCCACGAACCTGCGTTCGCTGACGCAGGGCCGTGCGACCTACACGATGGAATTTAAGCATTACGCCGAGGCTCCGAAGAACGTCGCTGACGAAGTCATCGCCGCTCGGGCCAAGTAAACAACCCTCGCCGCGTCTGCCTCAGGGCAGCGCGGCAAACATCCAAGTTTCCTTGAAAGTCAAAGGATAGAGATCATGGCAAAAGGCAAGTTTGAACGTACCAAGCCGCACGTGAACGTGGGTACGATTGGTCACGTTGACCACGGCAAAACGACGTTGACGGCGGCCATCACGACGGTGCTGTCGAGCAAGTTCGGCGGCGAAGCCAAGGGCTACGACCAGATCGATGCGGCTCCTGAAGAGAAGGCGCGCGGCATCACGATCAACACGGCGCACGTGGAATACGAAACGGAAACGCGCCACTACGCGCACGTTGACTGCCCGGGCCACGCCGACTACGTGAAGAACATGATCACGGGCGCGGCGCAGATGGACGGCGCGATCCTGGTGGTGTCGGCCGCCGACGGTCCGATGCCGCAGACGCGCGAGCACATTCTGCTGAGCCGCCAGGTGGGCGTGCCGTACATCATCGTGTTCCTGAACAAGGCGGACATGGTCGATGACGCCGAGCTGCTGGAGCTGGTGGAAATGGAAGTTCGCGAGCTGCTGTCGAAGTACGACTTCCCGGGCGACGACACGCCGATCATCAAGGGTTCGGCCAAGCTGGCGCTGGAAGGCGACAAGGGCGAGCTGGGCGAGCAGGCGATCCTGTCGCTGGCGCAGGCGCTGGACACGTACATTCCGACGCCGGAGCGCGCGGTTGACGGCACGTTCCTGATGCCGGTCGAAGACGTGTTCTCGATCTCGGGTCGCGGCACGGTGGTGACTGGCCGTATCGAGCGCGGCGTGATCAAGGTTGGCGAAGAAATCGAAATCGTGGGCATCAAGCCGACGGTGAAGACGACGTGCACGGGCGTGGAAATGTTCCGCAAGCTGCTGGACCAAGGCCAGGCGGGCGACAACGTGGGCATTCTGCTGCGCGGCACCAAGCGTGAAGACGTCGAGCGCGGCCAGGTGCTGGCCAAGCCGGGTTCGATCACGCCGCACACGGAGTTCACCTCGGAGGTGTACATTCTGTCCAAGGAAGAGGGTGGGCGCCACACGCCGTTCTTCAACGGCTACCGTCCGCAGTTCTACTTCCGCACGACGGACGTGACGGGCACGATCGATCTGCCCAAGGACAAGGAGATGGTGCTGCCGGGCGACAACGTGACGATGACGGTCAAGCTGCTGTCGCCGATCGCCATGGAAGAAGGTCTGCGCTTCGCCATCCGTGAAGGCGGCCGTACCGTCGGCGCCGGCGTGGTCGCCAAGATCATCGCCTAAGTTGCACCCCTGAGCGAAGGCGGCTCTGTCCTCCCCGGCCGCCTTCGTTTTTCGTTCTTTAGGAAACGCCATGAAAAACCAAAAGATCCGCATCCGTCTGAAAGCCTTCGATTACAAGCTGATCGATCAGTCTGCTGCGGAAATCGTCGATACCGCCAAGCGTACCGGCGCCGTCGTCCGTGGTCCCGTGCCGCTGCCCACGCGCATCCGCCGCTACGACGTGCTGCGTTCGCCGCACGTCAACAAGACCTCGCGCGACCAGTTCGAGATCCGCACCCATCAGCGCCTGATGGACATCGTGGATCCCACCGACAAGACCGTTGACGCCCTGATGCGTCTGGACCTGCCGGCTGGCGTCGACGTCGAAATCGCACTGCAGTAAGGCGTTCCTGGTCCCGCGCCATCGGCGCGGTCCGGAAAGAAACGGCCGCATTCGCAAGAATGCGGCCGTTTTGTCTTTGTCTTGGCATCCCGCCCGGGTATTGCCTTCCGTCGGGCCAGAGACGGCCCGCGCGGGAACGCGGCATGCGGCGCCATTGCCGCTTCCGGCGCCTCGGCGTCCGCGTTGGCGCCGCGACAAGGGGCGTCGCGTACGCCCCACAGGCTAAGTGCTTGTGCTGCCTGGAAAAAACGTGCTAATATGCGAAGCTTGCCATTTTGTGGCAAGTCTGACTTTGGGCCTTGTCTTGCGTTTTTGCCCGCCGGTTGCCAGGTTATTGACCCGGCGCTGCCACGGGTGGGGCGCTTTCGGGGCCCAGCGTTGAACATAGTCGTAGGGCGAAGGCCGTTACCCTTTGCCCGATTAGCCCCGACCAATCGCAGTCGGGAATGGAGAAAACGATGTCGAATTCGACACCCACGCCCGCCGCTCACCGGCTGGGTCTGGTGGGTCGCAAGGTCGGCATGACCCGCATTTTCACCGAGGAAGGCGAATCCATCCCGGTGACCGTGCTGGACGTGTCGAACAACCGCGTGACCCAAGTTAAGTCGCTGGAAACCGACGGCTACGCCGCCATCCAGGTGGCTTACGGCACCCGCCGTGCCTCGCGTGTGGCCAAGTCGCAAACCGGCCACTACGCCAAAGCTGGCGTTGAAGCCGGCAGCATCCTCAAAGAGTTCCGCCTCGACCCCGCCCGTGCCGCCGAATTTTCGGCTGGCGCCGTCATCGCCGTGGAATCCGTGTTCGAAGCCGGCCAACAGGTCGACGTGACGGGCACCACCATCGGTAAGGGTTTCGCCGGCACGATCAAGCGCCACAACTTCGGCTCGCAACGCGCCTCGCACGGTAACTCCCGTTCGCACCGCGTCCCGGGCTCGATCGGTCAGGCGCAGGATCCGGGCCGCATCTTCCCGGGCAAGCGCATGGCTGGCCACCTGGGTGACGTCACCCGCACCGTTCAAAACCTGGACATCGTTCGCGTCGACGCCGAGCGCGGCCTGCTGCTGGTCAAGGGCGCTGTCCCCGGCCACGCCGGCTCCGACATCGTCGTGCGTCCGGCCATCAAGGCCCCGGCCAAGAAGGGAGCGTAAGTAAATGGATCTCAAGCTCCTGAACGACCAAGGTCAGGCCGCTACGTTCAGCGCGCCCGACACCATCTTCGGCCGCGACTTCAACGAAGCGCTGATTCACCAGATCGTGGTGGCCTTCCAGGCCAATGCCCGCTCCGGCAACCGTGCCCAGAAGGACCGTTCCGAAGTCAAGCACACCACCAAGAAGCCCTGGCGCCAGAAGGGTACCGGCCGCGCTCGCGCCGGTATGACCTCGTCGCCGCTGTGGCGTGGGGGTGGCCGGATTTTCCCGAACTCGCCCGAAGAGAACTTCAGCCAGAAGGTCAACAAGAAGATGTACCGCGCCGGGATCCGCTCGATCCTGTCGCAGCTGGCCCGCGAAGACCGCATCGCCGTGGTCGAGTCGTTTGATCTCGAATCGCCCAAGACCAAGCTGGCTGCCGCCAAGCTGAAGAGCCTGGGCCTGGATTCGGTCCTGATCATCACCGACAACGTCGATGAAAATGTTTACCTCGCCACCCGCAACCTGCCGCACGTTGCCGTGGTCGAGCCCCGTTATGCCGATCCGTTGTCGCTGGTCCACTACAAGAAAGTGCTGATCACCAAGCCGGCCATCGCTCAACTCGAGGAGATGCTGGGATGAACGCTGAACGCTTGATGCAAGTCATTCTGGCCCCGATCGTGACCGAAAAGGCCACCTTCGTCGCCGAGAAGAATCAGCAAATCGCTTTCCGTGTCGTGGCTGACGCTACCAAGCCGGAAATCAAGGCTGCCGTCGAACTGCTCTTCAAGGTGCAGGTCGAGTCCGTGCAGGTCCTCAACCGTAAGGGCAAAGTCAAGCGCTTTGGCCGTTTCGTCGGCCGCCGCCGCAATGAGCGCAAGGCCTACGTTTCGCTCAAGGATGGCCAGGAAATCGACTTTGCGGAGGTGAAGTAAATGGCCCTCGTGAAAGTTAAGCCGACTTCGGCTGGCCGTCGTGGCATGGTGAAGGTGGTTAGCGCCAACCTGCACAAGGGCGCGCCCTACGCGCCGCTGCTCGAGAAGAAGACCCGTGGTTCGGGCCGCAACAACAACGGCCACATCACCGTGCGCCATCGTGGCGGCGGCCACAAGCAGCACTACCGCGTCGTCGACTTCCGTCGCGACAAGGACGGCATTCCCGCCAAGGTCGAGCGCCTGGAGTACGACCCCAACCGTACCGCGCACATCGCCCTGTTGTGCTACGCCGACGGCGAGCGTCGCTACATCATCGCTCCGCGCGGCCTGGAAGTGGGCGCCACGCTGGTCTCGGGCATCGAAGCCCCGATCCGCGCCGGCAACACGCTGCCGATTCGCAACATCCCGGTGGGCACGACGATCCACTGCGTGGAAATGATCCCCGGCAAGGGCGCCCAGATGGCCCGCTCGGCCGGCGCTTCGGCCGTGCTGCTGGCCCGCGAAGGCACGTACGCCCAGGTCCGCCTGCGCTCCGGCGAAGTCCGCCGCGTGCACATCGAATGCCGCGCCACCATCGGTGAAGTCGGTAACGAAGAACACAGCCTGCGCCAGATCGGCAAGGCCGGCGCCATGCGTTGGCGCGGTGTGCGTCCGACCGTTCGTGGCGTTGCCATGAACCCGGTCGACCACCCGCACGGCGGCGGCGAAGGCCGCACCGGCGAAGCTCGCGAGCCGGTGAGCCCGTGGGGCACTCCGACGAAGGGTTACAAGACCCGTCGCAACAAGCGGACGAGCAACATGATCGTCCAACGGCGCAAGCGCAAGTAAGAGGCGAACACTATGTCACGTTCGATCAAGAAAGGCCCGTTTGTCGACGCTCACCTCATCAAGAAGGTGGACGCGGCCGTCGCGGGCAAAGACAAGAAGCCGATCAAGACCTGGTCGCGCCGTTCCACGATCCTGCCCGAGTTCATCGGCCTGACGATCGCTGTGCACAACGGCAAGCAGCATGTTCCCGTCTACATCAACGAGAACATGGTCGGTCACAAGCTGGGCGAGTTCGCGCTGACCCGTACGTTCAAGGGTCACGCCGCGGACAAGAAGGCCAAGAGGTAAGCGATGGAAACTACTGCCATTATCCGTGGAGTTCACATCTCCGCTCAGAAGACCCGTCTGGTCGCGGACCTGATCCGCGGCAAGTCGGTCGCTCAGGCGCTGAACATCCTCACCTTCTCGCCCAAGAAGGCCGCCGGCATCCTGAAGAAGGCGGTCGAGTCCGCCATCGCCAACGCCGAGCACAACGACGGCGCCGATATCGACGAGCTGAAGATCACCACGATCTACGTGGACAAGGCCCAGTCGATGAAGCGCTTCTCGGCTCGCGCCAAGGGTCGCGGCAACCGTATCGAGAAGCAGACCTGCCACATCACGGTCAAGGTCGGAGCCTAAGGAGTCACGATGGGTCAGAAAATTCACCCCACTGGGTTCCGTCTCGCGGTCACCCGTAACTGGTCCTCGCGTTGGTTCGCCGACGACAAGGCCTTCGGTCCCATGCTGGCCGAAGACATTCGCGTGCGCGAGTACCTGAAGAAGAAGCTCAAGAGCGCCTCCGTTGGCCGCGTGGTCATCGAGCGTCCCGCCAAGAATGCGCGCATCACCGTCTACTCGGCTCGTCCGGGCGTGGTGATCGGCAAGCGCGGCGAAGACATCGAGAGCCTGAAGGCCGATCTGCAGCGTCTGATGGGCGTGCCCGTGCACGTCAACATCGAGGAAATCCGCAAGCCGGAAACCGACGCCCAGCTGATCGCCGACTCGATCGCCCAGCAGCTCGAAAAGCGCATCATGTTCCGCCGCGCCATGAAGCGCGCCATGCAGAACGCCATGCGCCTGGGCGCCCAGGGCATCAAGATCATGAGCTCGGGCCGCCTGAACGGTATCGAAATCGCTCGCACCGAGTGGTATCGCGAAGGCCGTGTGCCCCTGCACACCCTGAAGGCCAACATCGACTACGGCACCTCCGAAGCCCACACCACCTACGGTGTGATCGGCATCAAGGTGTGGGTCTACAAGGGCGACATGCTGGCCAACGGCGAACTGCCGCCGGAAACCGCCGCCCCGCGCGAAGAAGAACGTCGTCCGCGCCGCGCTCCGCGTGGCGATCGTCCGGACGGTGCTCGCACCGGTCGTCCGGGTGGTCGTGGCCGTGGTCCCCGCAAGGCGGACGCGGCCCCGGCGCCTGAAGGAGAATAACCATGCTGCAACCCTCTCGCAGAAAGTATCGCAAAGAGCAAAAGGGCCGCAACACTGGCCTGGCGACCCGCGGCACCCACGTGTCGTTCGGCGAGTTCGGCCTGAAGGCCACTGGCCGCGGCCGCCTGACGGCTCGCCAGATCGAAGCCGCCCGTCGCGCCATCAACCGTCACATCAAGCGTGGCGGCCGCATCTGGATCCGTGTGTTCCCGGACAAGCCGATTTCGCAGAAGCCTGCCGAAGTCCGTATGGGTAACGGCAAGGGCAACCCGGAATACTGGGTCGCCGAGATCCAGCCCGGCAAGGTGCTGTACGAAATGGAAGGCGTCAACGAGGAGCTGGCGCGCGAGGCGTTCCGCCTGGCTGCCGCCAAGCTGCCGATTTCGACCACGTTCGTCGCGCGTCACATTGGTGCTTAAGGAGTACTGAGATGAAAGCTAGCGAACTCCGTTCGAAAGACGCCGCTGAGCTCGGCAAAGAGCTCGAGAGCCTGCTGAAGGCGCAATTCGGTCTGCGTATGCAGAAGGCCACGCAGCAGCTTGCCAACACCGCCCAGCTTCGTAACGTGCGCCGCGACATCGCGCGCGTGCGTACCTTGCTGACCGAGAAGGCAGGGAAATAAAGATGAGCGAAACTCAAAACACCCAAGTGGCCAAGCGCCAGCGCACGCTGGTCGGCAAGGTCGTGAGCAACAAGATGGACAAGACGGTGGTCGTTCTGGTCGAACGCCGCGTCAAGCACCCCATCTTCGGCAAGATCATCATGCGTTCCGCGAAGTACAAGGCGCACGATGAATCGAACCAGTACAACGAAGGCGATACGGTTGAAATCGCCGAAGGCCGCCCCATTTCGCGCTCGAAGTCGTGGCGCGTGGTGCGCCTGGTTGAAGCCGCTCGCGTCATCTAAGCCAGCAGCACCCCGGAACGGCCGCCGTCCAGGCAAGCCGTTCTGATATAAAACGGCAAGGGTTCGATCCCTTGCCGTTTTTTTTGCGCTCTTCCGCCGGATGAGCGCGTTACCCCGGGCCCGGAGGCCGGATGCGAGGTTCATGCAAGCGGGCGCAGGCCCGTCGGTTCGTGCTCTGCCTGCTGGCGGCGGCGGTGCTGCCGGCCTGGGGGCGGCAGAGCGGGGGCGGCCCGCCGCAAGCGGACGGGGCGACCGCCGCGGCCGAAGCGACGGCGGGCCGGAACGCCTTGACGGCGGGGCCGGAGCCGCGCGTGCGCCTGCCCCAGGGGTCGCGCGACCATGCCGCGATTTTCGGCACCGACGACGAGGACGAACTCGCCCTGATGGAACAGGAGCGCGCGCTCGAGGCGCAGCGCAATCAGCTCGGGCTGCTGGAGCGCATCCTGGACAGCCGGCCGGCCCGTGCCGATCCGCAACCGCCGGCCATGATTCCGCTCGATGCAGGCGTTGCCGGCATGCCGCGCCTGACGCCGGCGCAGGCTGGCTCGAAGCTGGACGACGGCGGGAGCGGAATCCGGCGCAGCATGGACGAGATGCAGCGCCGGGTGGACGGCCTGCGGCGCGAGGCCGACGCGTTGCGCCAGCGCGCCCGCTAGCCCCGCGCCGGCCGCATCAGCGGCGCGCGGCGGCACTTGCGGGCCGGCGCTTCTGCGCCAGTTCGCGCAGCCGCCCGGCGATTCCGGTCGGGAAGTAGTACACGGACACCACGAACAGAATGCCCAGCCACAGCAGCCAGCGGTCCGGCTCGAACAGCAGCGCCAGGGGTGGGATGCCCGAAGCCCGTTCGTGGATGTGGTGCAGGCCGTCCTGCAGATAGCTCTGTGCGAAGACGAAGAGGCTCGCGCCCACCACAGCGCCGTACATGGTGCCCATGCCGCCGATCACCAGCATCAGCAGGATATTGAGCATGATCTCGAACGACAGCGAGGTGTCGGGACCGTTGTAGCGCAGCCAGAGCGCGTACATCGCGCCGGCCAGCGTGGCGAAGGCGGCCGCCAGGAGATTGGACAGGCTGCGGTAAAGCACCGTGCGGTAGCCGATGGCTTCGGCGCGGAAAGGATTCTCGCGGATCGCCTGCAGCACGCGGCCGAAGGGCGAATTCACGATGCGCAGCAGCAGCAGGAAGAGCGCCAGGCAGGCCGCGGCTATCAGGTAGTACGTAATGATGCGGCCGTCGACCGTGACGCCGAAGACCGGCTCGGCGAATGGCCGGAAGGCTGGCCGCAGCATCTGCGGCACCTTGAAGTTCAGCCCGTCCTCGCCGCCCGTCAGGTCGGACAACTGCGATACCAGGGTCTGGAACGCGGCCGCGACGGCGAGCGTGATCATGGCGTAGAAAATGGCGCGCACGCGCAGGCTGGCCAGTCCGATCAGCAGGGCGAAGGCCAGCGATACCGCCAGGCCGGCCGCCGTGCCCGCGAGCACGGCCGTCCAGCCCGGCTCCAGGCGCACGCTGGCGATGGCCACGCCATAGGCGCCGATGCCGAAGAACATCGTATGCGCGAAACTGACGATGCCCGTATAGCCGAGCAGCAGGTCGTAGCTGGCCACGAGGATCACGAACACCAGGATCTTCGCCGCCACGGCCAGCGACTTGGGGCCCGGAAACAGAAACGGCGCGGCGGCCAGCCCGGCCACGATCGCGATGAGCAGAAGCGCCAGCACGGCGCTGCGGGGGGGATCGCCGGATAGCGGGCGGATAGACATGTCGGCGCCCTAGCGGTTCGTGACCGGGTACACGCCCTGCGGACGCCACAACAAGATGGCGACCATCAGTGCGATATTGGAGAACAGGGCGGCCTTGGGCAGCAGGAAGCCGGTGTAGTTGGCCATCAGCCCCACCAGCAGCGCGCCGATCAGGCACCCCACGGTCGAGCCCAGGCCGCCGATCATGATGACGATGAAAATCAGCACGTTCACCTGCGCGCCGAGCTGCGGGACGACCGATTGCTGGTACATGCCCCAGAGCACGCCGCCCAGCCCGGCCAGCATCGAGCCGGCGACGAATACGCCCACGAAAAGATGGCGGATGCGGTAGCCCAGGCTTTCCACCATTTCGCGGTCTTCCACGCCCGCCCGGATCAGCAGGCCCAGCTTGCTGCGGTTGAGCACCCACAGCATGCCGAACAGCACGAGCAGACCGACCCCCAGCGCGACGATGCGGAATTTTTCGATGGCGGCGTCGCCCACGAGGAATGCGCCGCGCATTGCTTCGGGCAGCGGCAGCGCAACGGTCTGCGGGCCCCAGAGCATCTTGATGATTTCCTCGCCGATGATCATGCCGCCCATGGTGATGAGGATCTGCTTCAGGTGCTGCCCGTACACCGGCCGCACGATCACGCGTTCGAACGCCAGGCCGACGGCGCCCGCCACCAGCATGCCCACAATCATGGCCGGCAGCACCGCGCCCAGGTTCGCCCACAGGCTGCCGGACTGCGTCCAGTCGGCCATGGCGCCCAGTACCGTGGCCGCCATGTACGCGCCGATGGCGATGAACAGGCCGTGTCCGAAATTCAGCACGTCCATCAGGCCGAAAACGAGCGTCATGCCCGAGGCCACGATGAAAATGATCATGCCCATGGCCAGCCCGGCCACGGTGAGCGTCGCCCAGGTGGACAGGGACCCCACCAGCGGCAGGGCGATGCCGGCCAGGGCCAGCACCAGCAGGACGGGGCGCAGGTCCGCGCGCGCCCGCGGCAGCGGGATGTCGAGTTCGAGCGTGCTCATTGGTGGCTTCCCAGCGACAGGCCCAGCAGGCGTGTCTGCAGTTCGTCGTCGGCCGCCAGTTGCGCCATGCTGCCGGCATGGACGACGCGGCCGTTGTCCATCACGGCGACATGATCGCCCACGAGGCGGGCGAAGTTGAAGTTCTGCTCGACCAGCAGGATGGTGGTGGAGGCCTGCTTCAGTTCGATGAAGGCGTCGATCATGTTCTGTACGATGGCCGGGGCGAGGCCCTTGCTGGGTTCATCCACCAGCAGCAACCGGCGCGGCTCGATGATGGCGCGCGCCACCGCCAGCATCTGCTTCTGCCCGCCGGACAGCTTGCCGGCGGGATGCAGCCAGAACTTCTTCAGCGCGGGGAAGAAGCCGAAAATCCACTCCAGCCGGGCCGTGTCCAGCTGGCTGGCGTTCCTGGCCCGGCGCGCCGCGAGCACCATGTTCTCCTTGACGGAGAGGTCGGCGAAGATGCCCATGTTCTCCGGCACGTAGGCCAGGCCCATGCGCGCCATGTCGGGCGGCGAGGCGCGCGTGCCCGGGCCGCCCACCGGCGCTCCGTCGAAGCTCACCCGGCCTTGCGACGCGCGCCACAGCCCCATGATCGTGCGCAGCGTGGTGGTCTTGCCGGCGCCGTTGCGTCCCAGCAGCATGGTCACGGCCGCCGGCGGCACGGCGAGGTCCACGCCCTGCAGGATGTGGTAGGCGCCGATGTGCGTATGCACGTCCCGCAGTTCGAGCAGAGGGCGCGTCATGCCGCCGTCTCCGCCGGGCCGAGGCCCAGGTAGGCCTGCTGCACGATTGGCGAGGCGATGACCGCCGCGGGTTCGCCGTCGGCCATCAGCCTGCCGTTGTGCAGTACCACGATGCGGTCGGCGAGTTCGCGCACCACGTCCATCTTGTGTTCCACGAGCAGGATGGTCTTCGACGGATCGGACTTGATCTCGCGGATCAGTTCCAGCACGACGGGCACGTCGTCCACGCTCATGCCGGCCGTGGGCTCGTCGAACATGAACACCCGAGGCTCCAGCGCCACCAGCATCGCGATCTCCAGCTTGCGCTGGTCGCCGTGGGGCAGGTCGGCAGCATGCTGGTCGCGGCGGGCGGACAGGCGGGTGCGCGCGAGCAGCATGTCGGCGCGCTCGATCAGGCCGCGGTCGGCATTCCAGGTGCGCCAGAACCGGATCTGGCGCCATCCCGTGCCCTGCCGGCGCGACTGCAGCGCCAGCCGCACGTTCTCGTGCACGCTCAGGCGCGGAAACAGCTGCGTCAACTGGAAGGCGCGGCCCAGGCCGGCGTGCATGCGCGCGGCGGCGCCCAGCGGCGTGAGATCGCGCCCCTCCAGCCGCACCGTGCCGGAGCTGGCGCGCAACTGGCCCGAAATGAGATTGAAGTAGGTGGTCTTGCCCGCGCCGTTCGGGCCGACGATGGCGGTCAGGGTGCCAGGCGCGTAGCTGCAACTGACATCGTTGACGGCCACGTGCCCGCCGAAACGGACGGTGAGCGATCGGGTTTCCAGCATGGGGCGGGCGCGGATTCAGCGCTTGTTCTGGATCGGCACCGACATCTGGTCCGGCGTGATTTCCCTGACCAGGTCCTGCACGGCCCAGGGCACCGACGGATCGTTCTTGATGCGGAAGTGGTACATGGACTGCATGGCCTGGTGATCCTCGGGCCGGAACGTCATCTTGCCCTTGGGCGTGTCGAAGCTCATGCCTTCCATGGCCTTGATCAGCGTGTCGGTATCGGCGTTGCCGCCGGTCTTGGCCAGCGCCTGCACGATCGCGATGCCGGCGGACATGCCGCCCGCGGTGAAGAAGTCGGGCGGCTGGCCGTAGCGCTTCTGGTGTTCCGCTACCAGCCAGTCGTTGACCGGATTCTTCGGGATGCCGTAGTAGTAATAGGTAGCGCCTTCCATGCCGGCCAGCGATTTCAGCGGCGTCATGGCCGCCAGCGTGTTGCCCCCCGTGGCGATTTCGATGCCGAAGCGCTTGGGGTCGAGGTCGGCGATCTTGAACGGGTTGCCCGCGCCCGCCCAGAGAATGAAGATGATCTTGCGGCCTGGCTGGTTCTTCAGGGCGTCGAACAGCCGCTGTCCGCCCGCGGTGAAGTCGGTGGCGTTGGCGGGCAGATACTCTTCATGCACGATCCTGGCGTGTTTCAGCGCGCTCTTGAACGCCTTCACGCCGTCGCGGCCGAAGGCGTAGTCCTGCGCCAGCATGCCGATCGAGGTGCCCGGCTGGTCGAACGCGACCGCGTTGGCGATGGCGTCCTGCGAGGAATTGCGGCCGGTGCGGAAGATGTACCGGTTCCACTTGTCGCCGGTGATCGAGTCGGCCACGGCCGGTTCCACCAGCAGGATCTTCTCGTATTCCTCGGCGATCGGCAGCATGGCCAGCGCGACGCCGGAAGAGGTGGGGCCGACCGCGATGTCGGCGCCGTCGTCGGCGTAGGCCGAGGCCAGCTGCGCGCGCGCCACGTCGGGCTTGCCCTGGTTGTCTTTCTCGATGACGCGGATCTTGCGGCCAGCGACCGTCATGGTGCCGTGGGTCGCGTACTCCAGGCCGAGCATGAGGCCGTTCTGGGTCTGCCTGGCGTAGGCTTCCAGCGGGCCCGTCTTGTCATAGACGTGGGCCACGACGAAATCCTTGGCCGCCGCGGCGGAACTCATGCACAGGCCGGCCAGCGCGGCGAGCAGAATGCGTTTCATGGGGGTCTCCTGTATCAGTGGCGGATGGCCGCCGCGTCTTCCGGCGTGGCCAGGAACCGGCCCACGGCGTCGATCTGGGGCGCCACGTTCAGGGCGGGCGCGTGGCCGCAATCGGGGAAGTCGATGCGCTGCGCGCGCGGGCCGCGCCGGGTCATGGCGTCGGCGACCTCGGGCGGCAGCAGGTCCGAGTCGACGCCGCGCAGCAGCAGGACGGGCAAGCGCAGCGAGTCGTATCCGTCCCAGCGGTCGTAGTCGGCGGGGTGGTGGCTGAACTGCCCGACGATGGCCGGGTCGTAGTGGGCGGTGACGCGCCCGTCGGGCAGGCGGCGCATGGAGGTCTCGGCCATCCTGCGCCATTGCTCGTCGCTTTGCCAGCCATAGGGCTTGTAGGCGGCGCGCAGCCAGGCCTCGAGCTCGGTGACCGTGTCGAAGGCCGGCGGGGCGCCGGCGTAGTCCAGGATGCGGCGGACCGCGGCTTGCGGCAGCTCGGGGCCGATGTCGTTGACCACCAGGTGCGAGATCCGGCCGCGCAGCGTGGTCGCGGCGGCGTGCATGCCCGTCGCGCCGCCCATCGACGTGCCCACCCAGCGCACGCGTGTCAGCGACAGGCCGTCGAGCAGGGCGCGGGCCAGCGCGGCATAGAAGTCCAGCCGGTATTCGGCGACCGGGTCGGGGCTCCATTGCGACAGGCCGCGGCCGATCGTGTCGGGGCAGATGACGCGGTAGCTGTCGGCCAGCGCCCGGGCCAGTTCGTCGAAATCGCGTCCCGTGCGGGCCAGGCCGTGCCACATGATGACGGCCGGGGCGTCGGCCGCGCCCCATTCCATATAGTGCAGCTCGCGGCCCTCGCAACGCAGGTAGCGCGAAGCCGGCACGGGCGCGTTCGCCATGGGTCTCCTCCCGGGTTGTCCAGGTTGTGTGCTTATCGGGCTGAATATAGACTTGCGCCAGGCGCGCCTACAAGGCGCGCGACGCCCCAGAGCAGGGTGAGTCAAGAATATGTAGACGCAGGATCACGAGCGCCCGGCGCCGATACCCGCGTCCAAGGAGACCGCGCCATGCCCGATACGGAATTCGCCATTTCGGCCGGCGCCGGCCCCGGCCGGCGCGCCGCGTGGCGCGCCGCGCTGTCGGATGCGTTCGGCCCGTTCGAGGTGCATCACGGCGATGCGGGAGATTTCGCGGGGCATCTGCGCTACGTGCGCCGCGCCAGCCTCCAGTTCAACGATCTCCACTACCAGGGACAGAAACTCGAGCGCACCGCGGGCAACGTGTCGCGGCTGGACCAGGAGTTCTACACCTTCGGCCTGCCGCTGGCCGGACCCCTGGCGGTGCGGCAGCGGGGGCGGGAATTCCAGGTCGAGCCGGGCTGCGTGTACCTGATGAACCAGAGCCTGCCCTACCAGGCCACGGCGCAGGGCGCCGCGGGCTACCGCAGCCTGAGCGTGTCGTTTCCGCGCAGCGCGCTGGCGCAGCGGGACTCCCGCGTCGGCGCATTCCACAAGCTGCGCGTGGACGACGGCTCGCCGCGCGGCGCGCTGCTGGCCAGCTACATGGAGCATCTGTTCAGCGGCATCGGAAGCTGGTCGGATGCCGAGGTCGCGGAACTCGGCGAGCGGCTGATCGACCTGATCGTGCTTTTCCTGGTGCAGCCGGGGCAGGGGCAGGCGTCGGAGGCCGACAGCAGCGTGACCGTGGCGCACCGGCAGCGGGCGCTGGCCTACATCCGCCAGCACCTGGCGGACCCGGCGCTCTCGCCGCAGCGCGTGGCGCAGGGCTGCGGCGTGTCCGTGGCGTATCTGCACCGCATCCTGCGCGCGGGCGGCCTGACGGCGGAGTCCTTCATTTTCGAGCAGCGGCTCGAGAGGTGCCGAGAGCTGCTGCTGAGTCCGCGGCATCGCCATCGCAGCATCGCGGAGCTGGCCTACCAGGCGGGCTTTGCGCATCCCTCGCATTTCAGCCGCCTGTTCAAGCGCCGTTTCGGCATGACGCCGCGCGACCTTCGGGCCGCGGGGGACGGTCGGCCGGACTGAGCGCGCGGCCGCCGACAAAAAAGCCCCGGACGGCGACGTCCGGGGCCCGGGTATTGCGCTGCGGCAGGGTCAGATGTGCGTGATGAATTTCGTGACCAGGTAGCCGTCGAAGGTTTCGAGGCCGCCTTCGCTGCCGATGCCGCTGTCCTTGATGCCGCCGAACGGCGTCTCGGCCAGGGCGCTGCCGAAGTGGTTGATGTTCACCATGCCGGCTTCCAGGCCGTTGGACACCTTGGTGGCCGTCTGCAGCGAATTGGTGAACACGTATGACGAGAGGCCGAAGGGCAGGCTGTTGGCCCGCTTGAGGACTTCTTCGGTGTCGGTGAAGCGCACGACCGGCGCGACCGGGCCGAACGGCTCTTCCGTCATCAGCATGGAGTTGTCGGGCAGGTCGGTGATGACGGTGGGCGCGAAGAAGAAGCCCTTGCGGTCCAGCGGCCCGCCGCCCAGCACGACCTTGCCGCCGTGCTTCGCGGCGTCGTCCACGAAGGTGGTCATGGCCGGCACGCGGCGCTCGTGCGCCAGCGGGCCCATTTCGGTGCCCTGTTCGAGGCCGTCGCCCACCTTGATGTTCTTGAGCACTTCGGTGAAGCGGGCCAGGAACTGCTCGTAGGCGCCGTTCTGCACGTAGAAGCGGGTGGGCGAGACGCACACCTGGCCGGCGTTGCGGATCTTGAACTTGGCCAGCATCTGGGCCGCGCGGTCGATGTCGGCGTCGTCGAACACCAGTACCGGCGAGTGGCCGCCCAGCTCCATGGTGACGCGCTTCATGTGTGCGCCGGCCAGCGCCGCCAGCTGCTTGCCCACCGGCACCGAGCCGGTGAACGACACCTTGCGCACGATGGGCGAACGGATCAGGTAGTCGGAGATCTTGGCGGGCTCGCCCCAGACGATGTTCAGGCAGCCCTTGGGCAGGCCGGCCTCGTGGAACATGCGGGCGATGGCCATGACGGCGGATGGCGAATCTTCGGGACCCTTCAGCACGACCGTGCAACCGGCGCCCAGCGCCGCCGCGATCTTGCGGATGGCCTGGTTGTACGGGAAGTTCCAGGGCGTGAACGCCGCGCACACGCCGATGGGCTCGCGCACCACGATCTGGCGCACGTCGGGGTTGCGGGGCGGGATGACGCGCCCGTAGATGCGGCGGCATTCCTCGGCGTGCCAGTCGGCGTGCTCGGAGCACGAGGCGACTTCGCCCACGGCCTCGGCCAGGGGCTTGCCCTGGTCCAGCGTCATGTTGCGGCCGATTTCCTGGGCGCGCTCGCGCGAAAGCTGGCCTACCTTGCGCAGGATGGCCGAGCGTTCCATGGGAGAGGTTTTCTTCCAGGATTCGAAGGCGCGCTGGGCGGCCGCCAGGGCGCGGTCCAGATCGGCTTCGGTTGCGTGAGGCAGCTGGCCCAGCACTTCGAGCGTGGCCGGGTTGATGACGTCCTGGGTGCGCCTGCCCTCGCCGGCGATGAATTCGCCGTCGATATACAGCGCCAACTGTTCATACATGCCTGTCTTTCCTTGCGAAATAGGGGTTGGATAGCAAAGGTCGCGAACGCGTCGCCCACGCCAGTCTAAACCAGGTTGTATGACGAGGGGAGATCCATTGCGCGCCGCGAGCCTGGGGCCAATGCGGGGGCCGGAGCCTTGCGCGGCCGGGCGGTGGCCGACACAATGTAGCGCGTCGCCCCGTTTTCGGACCTTGAAGCGCTGTGCAACCCATAGACCAGAATCCGCCCGTCAAGCCCAGCCTGTACAGCAGAATCGTCTTTCGTTTCATCGATTGGTTGCACCACCGGATCGCGCAGGCATCCCTGGTCGGCGATCGTCCTATTTTCGATAACAACCAGTTTCCCTGGGTCCGGGACCTGGAGGCGCAGGCGCCCGCCATCCGGGCCGAACTCGACAGCCTGCTGGCCGAGCGCCAGAACCTTCCCTCCTTTCACGAGATCTCGCCCGACGTGGGCATGATCACGTCGGACGACCAATGGAAGACCTTCGTCTTCCTGGGCTACGGCCTGCGTTCCGAGCGCAACCTGGCGCGTTGCCCCGCCACGGCGCGGGCGCTGCGCCGCATTCCGGGGGTGCGCACCGCGTTCTTCTCCATCCTGGAGCCGGGCAAGCGCATTCCCCTGCATACCGGCCCATACAACGGCGTGCTGCGCCTGCACCTGGGGCTGGTGGTCCCGCAGCCGTCGGAGCGCTGCTGGATCGAGGTGGGCGGGCAGCGCTACAGCTGGAAGGAAAACGAGGCAGTGGTGTTCGACGACCTGTATCCGCACCAGGTCCACAACGACACCGACGGGCTGCGCGCGGTGCTGTTCGTGGATTTCGAGCGGCCGTGCCGGGCGCCGGTGCGCTGGCTGAACCGCCTGGTCCTGCTGGCCGCGCCCTTCACCGACGAAATCCGCCGCGGCAAAGCCAACCAGGCTGCCTGGGAGCGGCGTTACTACCAGCCCAAGAACTAGGGACGCATTGCGGGCGCTGCCGGCTGTGGCGTATCTGCTTAATTTTTCAGCAAAAGCCCTTGCGTTTCATGGGCGGGCGGGATAGAATCAACAGCTTTCCCAGATTGTCGGTTGGGTATAAGGGCGTCTTTGCCGCGCAAAGCGTGGTGCAAAGGCAAACGAAGCCGATCGGCACGTTGGGGGAATACCCGCAGGATTTCAACCCAGGGTCGTTGCGTTGCCAACCCGCCGCAAGTTGCGCTGCCAAGCAGCCCAGCGCCGCGGCAAACAAGCAGGGCGGCTGACCTGACGGGACCAAAACTGGCAGGAATTGCAGTGTTCCCTTGGTGGGGAAAACCGTATTTCCAGTTAAGTTGGAACAGGAAAAATCATGATCCAAATGCAGACCACGCTGGACGTGGCCGATAACACTGGTGCGCGTCACGTCATGTGCATTAAGGTGCTCGGTGGCTCCAAGCGCCGTTATGCCGGTATCGGCGACATCATCAAGGTGAGCGTCAAAGATGCGGCTCCGCGCGGACGCGTCAAGAAAGGCGAAATCTACAATGCCGTGGTGGTTCGTACCGCCAAGGGCGTGCGCCGTAAGGACGGTTCGCTGATTCGTTTCGGCGGCAATGCCGCCGTGTTGCTCAACGCCAAGCTGGAGCCCATCGGCACCCGCATCTTCGGACCCGTGACGCGCGAACTGCGTACCGAGAAGTTCATGAAGATCGTGTCGCTGGCCCCGGAAGTGCTGTAAGGAGCCCACGATGCAGAACATTCGTAAAGGCGACGAAGTCATCGTCCTGACCGGCCGCGACAAGAAGCGTCGCGGCACCGTGCTGGCCCGCGTCGGCGCCGAGCACGTGCTGGTCGAAGGCGTCAACGTCGTCAAGAAGCACATGAAGGCCAATCCCATGGCCAACAACCCGGGTGGCATCGTCGAGAAGACCATGCCCATCCACGTGTCCAACGTGGCGCTCTTCAACCCCGCTACCGGTCGTGGCGACCGCGTCGGCGTCAAGGAAGTCGACGGCCGCAAGGTTCGCGTGTTCCGTTCCAATGGCGCCGTCGTCGGCGCCAAGGCGTAAGGGGCGAAAGACATGTCTCGTTTGCAAGATTTCTACAAGAACAAGGTCGTCGCCGACCTGCAGGCCAAGTTTGGCTACAAGAGCGTGATGGAAGTGCCGCGCATCACCAAGGTCACCCTGAACATGGGTGTCTCGGAAGCCGTGGCCGACAAGAAGGTCATCGAGCACGCCGTTTCCGACCTGACGAAGATCGCCGGTCAGAAACCCGTCGTGACCAAGACCCGCAAGGCCATCGCCGGGTTCAAGATCCGCGAAAACTACCCGATCGGCTGCATGGTCACCCTGCGTGGCGAACGCATGTACGAATTCCTGGATCGCCTGGTTGCGGTCGCGCTGCCGCGCGTGCGCGACTTCCGCGGTATCTCGGGTCGTGCGTTCGACGGCCGTGGCAACTACAACATCGGGGTGAAAGAGCAGATCATTTTCCCCGAAATCGAATACGACAAGATCGACGCGCTGCGTGGGCTGAACATCAGCATCACCACCACCGCGAAGACCGACGAAGAAGCCAAGGCGCTGCTGACCGCCTTCAGCTTCCCGTTCCGTAACTAAGGGGCTGATGACGTGGCTAAACTTTCCCTCATCAATCGCGACATCAAGCGCGCCAAGCTGGCCGACAAGTTCGCCGCCAAGCGCGCCGAACTGAAGGCGATCATCGACGACCAGTCGAAGACCGACGAAGAACGTTACCAGGCTCGGCTCAAGCTGCAACAGCTGCCGCGCAATGCCAACCCGACGCGTCAACGTAACCGTTGCGTGGTCACCGGCCGTCCGCGCGGTGTCTTCCGCAAGTTCGGCCTGACGCGCCACAAACTGCGTGAAATGGCGATGAAGGGCGAAATCCCCGGCATCACCAAGGCCAGCTGGTAGGAGAAAGAATTATGAGCATGAGCGATCCCATCGCCGATATGCTGACCCGCATTCGCAATGCGCAGCAAGTAGACAAAGCCACGGTGAGCATGCCCTCCTCGAAGCTGAAGGTGGCCATCGCCACCGTGCTGAAGGACGAAGGCTACATCGACGGTTTCGAGATCAAGGGCACCCAGGCCAAGCCTGAGCTCGAGATCGCCCTGAAGTACTACGCTGGCCGCCCGGTTATCGAGCGCATCGAACGCGTTTCGCGTCCCGGCCTGCGCATCTACAAGGGCCGTACCAGCATTCCCCAGGTCATGAACGGCCTGGGCGTGGCCATCGTATCGACCTCGCGCGGCGTGATGACCGACCGCAAGGCCCGCGCCAACGGCGTGGGCGGCGAAGTGCTGTGCTACGTGGCCTAAGGAGAAATTCGAATGTCACGTATCGCTAAATATCCGGTCGAACTGCCCAAGGGTGTCGAAGCCAGCATCCAGCAGGATCAGATCACCGTCAAGGGCCCGCTGGGCACCCTGACCCAAGCCCTGACCGGCGACGTCTCGATCGCGCTGGACAACGGCAAGCTGACGTTTGCCGCCGCCAACGAATCGCGCCACGCCAACGCCATGTCGGGTACCGTGCGCGCGCTGGTGGCCAACATGGTCACCGGCGTGAGCAAGGGCTTCGAGCGCAAGCTGACCCTGGTCGGCGTGGGTTACCGCGCCTCGGTCCAAGGCGATGCCGTTAAGCTGCAGCTCGGTTTCTCGCACGACGTCGTGCACAAGTTGCCGGCCGGCATCAAGGCCGAATGCCCCACCCAGACGGAAATCGTCATCAAGGGCTTCAACAAGCAAGTCGTCGGTCAGGTGGCCGCTGAAATCCGTGCGTACCGCGAACCCGAACCCTACAAGGGCAAGGGCGTGCGCTACGCGGACGAACGCGTCGTCATCAAAGAAACCAAGAAGAAATAACGGCGCACGCAAGGACGAATCATGGACAAAAAAGTTTCCCGTTTGCGTCGTGCGGTTCCGACCCGCCGGAAGATCAGCGAGCTGCGCGTTCATCGCCTCTCGATTTTCCGCTCGAACCAGCACATCTACGCCAACATCATTTCGCCGGAAGGCGATCGCGTTCTGGTCAGCGCCTCCACGGTGGAAGCCGAGGTGCGCGCCCAGCTGGCCGGCCAGTCCGGCCAGGGCGGCAACAAGGCCGCCGCGACGCTGGTGGGCAAGCGCGTTGCCGAGAAGGCCAAGGCCGCCGGCATCGAACTGGTTGCCTTCGATCGCTCGGGCTTTCGTTACCATGGCCGCGTGAAGGCGCTGGCCGATGCCGCGCGTGAAGCCGGCCTGAAGTTCTAAGCGAGGATCTGTCAAATGGCTAAAGTACAAGGCAAGAACGCCGCGGAAAAAGAGAACGATGACGGCCTGCGCGAGAAGATGATCGCGGTCAACCGCGTCAGCAAGGTCGTGAAGGGTGGTCGCACCATGAGCTTCGCCGCGCTGACCGTGGTCGGCGACGGCGACGGCCGCATCGGCATGGGCAAGGGCAAGGCGCGCGAAGTGCCGGTCTCGGTCCAGAAGGCGATGGAACAGGCCCGCCGCGGCATGTTCAAGGTTGCGCTCAAGAACGGCACGCTGCACCACACGGTGGTGGGCAAGCACGGCGCCTCCACGGTGCTGATCTCGCCGGCCGCTGAAGGTACCGGCGTGATCGCCGGCGGCCCGATGCGCGCCATTTTCGAAGTGATGGGTGTGCGCAACGTGGTGGCCAAGAGCCTCGGCTCGAGCAACCCGTACAACATGGTTCGCGCCACGTTGAACGGCCTGCGCGCCTCCCTGACCCCGGCGGAAGTTGCTGCCAAGCGCGGCAAGACCGTCGAAGAAATCCTGGGGTAAATCATGGCTCAGAAGCAGATCAAAGTGACCCTCGTGCGCTCCGTGATCGGTACCAAGCAATCGCACCGCGCCACTGTGCGCGGCCTGGGCTTGGGCCGTGTGAACAGCAGCCGCGTGCTGGTCGATACGCCCGAGGTGCGTGGGATGATCCGTAAGGTGGATTATCTCGTTTCCGTCTCGGAAGCCTAAGGAATCACCATGTCGGATATGCAACTCAATACGCTGAAGCCCGCCGAGGGCAGCAAGCACGCCAAGCGCCGCGTCGGCCGTGGCATCGGTTCGGGTCTGGGCAAGACCGCGGGCCGTGGCCACAAGGGCCAGAAGTCGCGTTCGGGCGGTTTCCATAAGGTTGGCTTCGAAGGCGGCCAGATGCCGCTGCAGCGTCGCCTGCCCAAGCGCGGCTTCACGCCGCTGGGCCAGCACCTGTACGCCGAAGTCCGTCTGTCGGACCTGCAAGCCGTGCCCGTCGACGAAATCGACGTGCAAGTGCTCAAGGCCGCTGGCGTGATTGGCCAGGCGGTTCGCTACGCCAAGGTCATCAAGTCGGGTGAACTCTCGCGCAAAGTGGTGCTGAAGGGCATCACGGCGACGGCCGGCGCGCGCGCCGCCATCGAAGCCGCGGGCGGCTCGCTCGCTTGATCACGAGGTGACGAGTGGCTAACGCACAGGCATTGGGCAAATCCGGGGCACGGTACGGCGATCTGAAGCGCCGCCTCGTGTTCCTGGTGCTCGCCCTGGTGGTTTACCGTTTGGGTACTCATATTCCCGTACCGGGTATCAACCCAGATGCGCTGGCGGACCTGTTCCGCCAGAACCAGGGCGGAATCCTCGGCCTGTTCAACATGTTCTCGGGCGGGGCGCTCTCGCGCTTCTCGATCTTTGCCCTGGGGATCATGCCGTACATTTCGGCATCCATCATCATGCAGCTGATGTCGGTGGTGGTGCCTTCGCTGGAATCGCTCAAGAAAGAGGGCGAGGCCGGCCGGCGCAAGATTACCCAATACACCCGCTACGGCACCGTGGTGCTGGCGCTGGTGCAGGCCGTGGGCATTTCGGTTGCGCTTGAGTCCCAGCAGGGACTGGTGATCGATCCGGGCATGCTGTTCCGCTTCACGACCGTCGTGACCCTGGTCACCGGCACCATGTTCGTCATGTGGCTGGGCGAGCAGATCACGGAGCGCGGTCTGGGCAACGGGATCTCCATCCTGATCTTCGCGGGTATCGTCGCGGGCCTGCCCGCGGCGCTGGCTGCGCTGCTGGATCTGGTGCGCACCAACGCGATGTCCGTGCTGTCGGCACTGTTCATCGTGGCTCTGGTGGTGCTGGTTACCGCTTTTGTGGTGTTCGTGGAACGCGGACAGCGCAAGATCACGGTGAACTACGCCAAGCGCCAGGTCGGCAACAAGATCTACGGTGGCCAGAGCTCGCACCTGCCGCTGAAGCTGAACATGGCCGGGGTGATTCCGCCGATCTTCGCGTCGTCGATCATCCTGTTCCCGGCCACGGTCACGAGCTGGTTCTCCAGCGGCGAGAGCATGCGCTGGCTGAGCGACCTGGCCGCGGCCCTGTCGCCTCGTCAACCGCTCTACATCACGCTGTATTCGGTCGCGATCATCTTCTTCTGCTTTTTCTACACGGCTCTGGTGTTCAACAGCCGCGAAACCGCAGACAACCTGAAGAAGAGCGGGGCGTTCGTTCCGGGCATCCGCCCGGGCGAGCAGACCGCGCGCTACATCGACAAGATCCTGATGCGTTTGACGCTCGCGGGCGCCATCTACATCACGCTGGTGTGCCTGCTGCCGGAATTCTTGGTGATGCGCTGGAACGTTCCGTTCTACTTCGGTGGCACGTCTCTGTTGATTATTGTGGTGGTGACGATGGATTTCATGGCGCAGGTCCAGGCCTACATGATGTCTCACCAGTATGACTCGCTGCTCAAGAAGGCGAACTTCAAGGGCGCGGGTTTGCCGATGCGGTAAGCAAAAGAATGTCCAAGGACGACGTCATTCAGATGCAAGGCGAGGTTCTGGAGAACCTCCCCAACGCGACATTTCGCGTCAAGCTCGAAAACGGCCACGTGGTGTTGGGCCATATTTCCGGCAAGATGCGTATGCATTACATCCGGATCCTGCCGGGTGACAAGGTCACAGTGGAGCTCACGCCCTATGACCTGACGCGAGCGAGGATTGTGTTCCGCTCCAAGTGAGTGGAAACCGGATTACGGAAAATTAGGAGTCAACCATGAAAGTAATGGCATCGGTTAAGCGGATCTGCCGCAACTGCAAAGTTATCAAACGTCACGGCGTGGTGCGCGTCATCTGCACCGACCCGCGTCACAAGCAGCGTCAAGGCTAACCCGGGTTAGCGACTACGCAACGGATTTATTCAAGGAACAGTCATGGCCCGTATTGCTGGCATTAACATTCCGCCGCATCAGCACGCCGAGATCGGCCTGACCGCCATTTTTGGCATCGGTCGTACGCGCGCTCGCAAGATCTGCGAAGCGGCAAACGTACCCTTTGACAAGAAGGTCAAGGATCTGAGCGACGCTGAACTGGAACGCGTCCGCGAACATGTCGGTGTGTTCACGGTCGAAGGCGATCTTCGTCGTGAAGTGCAGCTCTCGATCAAGCGTTTGATCGACCTGGGAACCTACCGCGGCATGCGTCACAAGCGCGGTCTGCCCGTGCGCGGCCAGCGTACCCGCACCAACGCCCGCACCCGCAAGGGCCCGCGTCGTGCTGCTGCGTCCCTGAAGAAATAATCGAGGAACTGGATTATGGCGAAAGCTTCCACCAGCGGCGCTTCGCGCGTGCGCAAAAAGGTCAAGAAGAACGTCTCGGACGGCATCGCGCACGTTCACGCTTCGTTCAACAACACCATCATCACCATCACCGACCGTCAAGGCAACGCCCTGTCGTGGGCCACGTCGGGCGGTGCTGGCTTCAAGGGTTCGCGCAAGTCGACCCCGTTCGCCGCGCAGGTCGCCGCTGAAACGGCCGGCCGCGTTGCGCTCGAGTACGGCATCAAGACGCTGGAAGTGCGCATCAAGGGCCCCGGCCCCGGCCGCGAATCGTCGGTGCGCGCCCTGAATGCCCTCGGCATCAAGATCTCGAGCATTGCCGACATCACGCCGGTGCCGCACAACGGCTGCCGTCCGCCGAAGCGTCGTCGTATCTAAAGGGAATCCACATGGCACGTTATATTGGACCCAAATGCAAGCTCTCGCGCCGCGAGGGCACCGACCTGTTCCTGAAGAGCGCCCGCCGTTCGCTGGACTCCAAGTGCAAGCTGGATTCCAAGCCCGGCCAGCACGGCCGCACTTCGGGCGCCCGCACCTCCGACTACGGCCTGCAGCTGCGTGAAAAGCAGAAGCTCAAGCGTATGTACGGCGTGCTGGAAAAGCAGTTCCGCAAGTACTTCGCCGAAGCCGAGCGCCGTCGCGGCAACACCGGCGAGACCCTGATCCAGCTGCTGGAATCGCGCCTGGACAACGTCGTCTACCGCATGGGCTTCGGCTCCACGCGCGCCGAAGCCCGCCAGCTTGTGAGCCACCGCGCCATCGAGCTGAATGGCCACACCGCCGACATCGCCTCGATCCTGGTCAAGGCCGGCGACGTGATCTCGGTCCGCGAAAAGGCCAAGAAGCAGGCCCGCATCAAGGAATCGCTCGACCTGGCCGCCAGCATCGGCATCCCCCAATGGGTGGAAGTCGACGCGGCCAAGATGACCGGCACCTTCAAGTCGGCTCCCGACCGCGCTGACGTCGCCCGCGACATCAACGAATCGATGGTCGTCGAACTGTACTCGCGTTGATCGACGTGGAGCCGTCCCCGGCGGCGCGCCGCAAGGCGTTTTTCCGGGCGGCGGCTTCCGAGTCCGCATTTGCAAGTCCCGCAGCAGCCCGCTTCCGCGCCAGTACGGCGGAGCGGGCTTTGCGGTTCGTGGCGGCGGTGTTGCTCTCATGGCGCCGCGCGCCGCGCTTTTCCCGCTTTACCTGTCCATCAGCCTTATCGGTGTAACGAGCCGAGGGTATTGAAAAGGAACACAGTACATGTCCACTCAAGGTTTTCTGAAGCCGCGCTCCATTGAAGTCGAACCGATCGGCACGCACCATGCCAAGATCGTGATGGAGCCCTTCGAGCGTGGCTACGGCCATACGTTGGGCAACGCCCTGCGCCGCATCCTGCTGTCTTCGATGACCGGCTACGCGCCGACCGAAGTGCAGATGACCGGCGTGGTGCACGAGTATTCGACCATCCCGGGCGTGCGCGAAGATGTCGTGGACATCCTGCTGAACCTGAAGGGCGTGGTCTTCAAGCTGCACAACCGCGACGAAGTGACCCTGGTCCTGCGCAAGAGCGGCGCCGGCACCGTGCTGGCCAGCGACATCGAGCTGCCGCACGACGTCGAGATCATCAACCCCAACCACGCCATCTGCAACCTGACCGACGCCGGCAAGGTGGAAATGCAGATCAAGGTCGAGAAGGGCCGCGGCTACGTGCCGGGCAACGTGCGCGCGCTGTCGGAAGACCGCACCCACACTATCGGCCGCATCGTGCTGGACGCCTCGTTCAGCCCGGTCCGCCGCGTGAGCTACGCCGTGGAAAGCGCGCGCGTGGAACAGCGCACCGACCTGGACAAGCTGGTGCTGGACATCGAAACCAACGGCGTGATCTCGCCCGAGGAAGCGGTGCGCCAGTCGGCCCGCATCCTGATGGACCAGATCTCGGTCTTCGCCGCCCTGGAAGGCGCCGGCGACTCGTACGAAGCCCCGGTGCGCGGCACGCCGCAGATCGATCCGGTGCTGCTGCGCCCGGTCGACGACCTGGAGCTGACGGTGCGTTCGGCCAACTGCCTGAAGGCCGAGAACATCTACTACATCGGCGACCTGATCCAGCGTACCGAGAACGAGCTGCTCAAGACTCCGAACCTGGGCCGCAAGTCGCTCAACGAAATCAAGGAAGTGCTGGCCGCGCGCGGCCTGACCCTGGGCATGAAGCTGGAAAACTGGCCGCCCCTGGGCCTGGAGCGTCCGTAAGGCATGCGGGGGGCGCGTTCGCGCGCTTCCCGCCTTGCCGGGCGCGTGCCGCCCGGCAAGGCGAAACCGTCGTAAAATGCACCGTTTTTTCACCGGACCGCGGCCTTTTCCAGGCCGATAGAAGAGCCGGCAACCCGATGGCGGAAACGCCGTCCTTAGATTCAAAGGAAACTTATCATGCGTCACCGTAATGGCTTGCGCAAGCTCAACCGCACCAGCAGCCACCGTCTCGCCATGTTCCGCAACATGGCCGTTTCGCTGATTACCCACGAAGCGATCAAGACCACGCTGCCGAAGGCGAAGGAACTGCGCCGCGTCATCGAACCCCTGATCACGCTGGGCAAGGAGCCCACCGTTGCGAACAAGCGCCTGGCGTTTGCCCGCCTGCGCGACCGCGACGCCGTGGTGAAGCTGTTTGCCGAAATCGGTCCGCGCTATGCGAACCGCAACGGCGGCTACACCCGCGTGCTGAAGATGGGCTTCCGCCAGGGCGACAACGCTCCCATGGCTTTCATGGAGCTGGTCGACCGCCCGGAAGTCGATGAAGCCGCTGAGGACAGCGCCGCCGAGTAAGACTCGCAGCGAGATAAGCAAAAGGGCGGGCCTTCGGGCCCGCCTTTTTTTCGCCAGGCGGGCCGGGCGCTGCGCCGGACGGCGGCCGCCGCCATGGCCCGGGCGCGCGGGTTCAGGACGCGTGCAGTTCCTCGCGCAGCGCCTGGGCGGTGCGCGCAAGCGTCTCGGCGTCGGGCTGGGGCGGCATGGTGAACGTGAGGTCCTTCTGCACGATGTACTGGGTCGAGGTGACGTCCTGCGGATGGTGCATGGGGATCACGTGGGCGTGAGCATGGGCCACGTGGATGCCCGTGAAGGCAAAGCCCACGCGCTCGACCTGGTAGAGACGCTTCATGTGGCGCGCCAGCCGCTGTCCGAGATTGACGATGCGGCCCGCGAGGTCGGCGGGCATGTCCTCGAAATAGGGATAGTGCTGCTTGGGAATGATGAGCACGTGGCCCGGGCGCACCGGGTGGATGTCGAGAAACGCCATGAGCCGGTCGTCTTCGTGGATCATGTGGACGTCCAGCTCGTGGCGTGCCATGCGGCAGAACAGACAGGTATCGGACATGCGGGCCTCGGCATGATGAAAGAAACGGCCTCGCCCGGCGGCGCAAGGCAGGGCGGCAATACCGATAAAATACTCCCAGTTACATCCTGCGCGGCCATATCCGGGAGGCGACATGTTGCGAGATGACGACGTTGTGCTGATGGTCAGCAATGTGCCCGACCTGCTTCTCGCCAAGCGCATCGCGCATGTGCTGGTCGAGGAAGGCCTGGCGGCGTGCGTGAACCTCGGCGCGCCCTGCCTGTCCATCTACGAGTGGAAGGGCACGGTGGAAGGGGCGGAGGAAATCCCCATGCACATCAAGACCACGCACGGACGCCATGCGGCGGCCGTGGCGCGGCTGGCGCAGATGCACCCTTACGAAGTGCCCGAGATCATCGTGCTGCCTGTCATCGGCGGCGCCGCGCCTTACCTGGATTGGGTGCGTGAACAAACGGCCGACAGGCCGCAACAGAGAGACTGATGCCGCAACCCGTTGGTATGCCCGGCGTTTCTGCCGGGATCGTCGCGATGGCCGCTCGCATCCGTTCCGGATTGCCCGCCGCGCTGGCGCTGTTGATGCTGCTGCTGGCCTGCGCCGCGCCGGTCCGCGCCGAGCAGGAGTTCCTGGAGCCCGACAAGGCCTTTGCGTTCAGCGCCTCGATGGCCGCCCCGGACGCGCTGGAGCTGCATTACCGCGTCGCGCCGGGGTATTACCTGTACCGCGAACGTTTCGGCATCACCATCAGCCCGGCGGGCGCGGCGCGGCTGGGAGAGCCGGCATATCCCCAGGGCGAGGTGAAATACGATCCCACGTTCGAGAAGGACATGGAGGTCTACCACCGGGACGTGGCGGTGCGCGTGCCGCTGATGCCGGGCGGCCAGGCGTTCACGATGACCGTGACGAGCCAGGGCTGCGCCGACGCGGGCCTGTGCTATCCGCCGCAGGACCACAGCGTGCGGCTGACGCCGGCCGCCGGGGGCTACGCGCTGGCCGATGGCGCCGCGCCGGCCTCGGGCGCCGGGCCCGGGCTGGGCGCGCTGGCGGAGGCGGGCGACACGGGGCTGGCCGCCGCGCTTGCGGGCATGGGCTGGGCCAAGACCGCTGGCGTGTTCCTGGTGCTGGGCGTGCTGCTGGCGTTCACGCCCTGCGTGCTGCCCATGATTCCCATTCTTTCCACCATCGTCGTGGGCGATGCGGCCGCGCGGCCCTCGCGCTGGCGCGGTTTCGGGCTGGCGGCCGCCTATGTGCTCGGAATGTCGGTGGTCTACACCGCCCTGGGCGTGGCGGCGGGCCTGAGCGGCGCCGGGCTGGCCGCATGGCTGCAGACGCCCTGGATACTCGGCCTGTTCGCGGCGTTGCTGGCCATCCTGGCGCTGGCCATGTTCGACGCCTTCACGTTCCAGATGCCGGCCGCGGTGCAGGCCCGGCTTGCGCGGACGTCTTCGCGCATTCCCGGCGGGCGCCATACCGGCGCGCTGCTCATGGGCGCGCTGTCGGCGCTCATCGTGGGGCCTTGCGTGGCCGCTCCGCTGGCCGGGGCGCTGCTGTATATCTCGCAGACCGGCGACGTGGTGCTGGGCGCGGCGGCGCTGTTCGCGCTGGCCTGGGGCATGGGCGTGCCCCTCTTGCTCGTGGGGGCGTCGTCCGGCGCGCTGCTGCCCAGGGCCGGTCCGTGGATGGAGGGCGTAAAGCGCCTGTTCGGCATGCTGCTGCTGGCGACGGCGTGGTGGATGCTGATTCCGGTGGTGCCCGTGTGGGTGCAGATGTGCGGCTGGGCGTTCCTGGCCATCGTGGCCGCCGTGATGCTGCGCGCCTTCGATGCGCTGCCGGCGGAAGCCGGCGCGGCCCGCATGTTCGGCAAGGGCCTGGGCCTGCTGCTGGCGCTGGCGGCGGCCGCCTGGCTGGCGGGCGCCGCCAGCGGCGGGCGCGATGTGCTGCAGCCGCTGGCGCACCTGGCCGCGCGCGGCGCAGACGCCGCGGCGCCGGGCGCGGCGCAGGCGGTGCGCTTCAAGCGCGTGCGCAACGTGGCAGAGCTCGATGCGGCGCTTGCCGCCAGCGACCGTCCGGCGATGCTGGATTTTTATGCGGACTGGTGCGTGTCCTGCCGCGAGATGGAGCGTTTCACGTTCTCGGATCCGGGCGTGGCGCAGCGCATGGCGGGCCTGCTGCTGCTGCAGGCCGATGTCACGGCCAACAATGCGGAAGACCGCGAATTGCTCAGGCGCTTCCGGCTGTTCGGCCCGCCGGGCATCATGTTTTTCGAGCCGGGTGGCAAGGAGATCGCTGACGCCCGCGTGATCGGTTTCCAGGACGCACGGCGGTTCGCCGCGACGCTGGATCGCGCGCTGGCGCGGTAGCGCCGCCCGGGCTGGCGCGGCAAGCGGCGCGCCGGACGCCGGTCTGGCTCGGGTCTGGCGCGCCGCCGCGGCTCGGCGCCTCAGTATCTCAGCGCGGCTGCTTCAACAGCTTGGCGGCCTCGATGGCGAAATAGGTGAGGATGCCGTCCGCGCCCGCGCGCTTGAAGGCGAGCAGCGCTTCCATCATGACCTTGTCATGGTCCAGCCAGCCGTTGGCGGCGGCGGCCTTGATCATGGCGTATTCGCCGCTGACCTGGTAGGCGAAGGTGGGCACGCGGAAAGCGTCTTTCACGCGGCGCAGAACGTCCAGGTAGGGCATGCCCGGCTTGACCATGACCATGTCCGCGCCTTCCTGGAGGTCGGCCGCCACTTCGCGCAGCGCCTCGTCGAGGTTGCCCGGATCCATCTGGTAGGCCATTTTGTTGGACTTGCCCAGGTTGGCGGCGGAGCCGACGGCATCGCGGAAGGGGCCGTAGAACGCGCTGGCGTACTTGGCGGAGTAGGCCATGATGCGGGTGTGGATGTGGCCGTTTTCCTCGAGCGCCTGGCGGATCGCGCCGATGCGGCCGTCCATCATGTCGCTGGGGGCGACCATGTCGACACCGGCGGCCGCTTGCACCAGGGCCTGCTTGACCAGGATCTCGACCGTGGGTTCGTTGATCACGTAGCCGTTGTCGTCGATGACGCCGTCCTGGCCGTGGCTGGTGTAGGGGTCCAGCGCCACGTCGCACAGCACGCCCAGCTCGGGAAAGCGCTGCTTGAGTTCGCGGACCACGCGCGGGATCAGCCCCTCGGGGTTGGTGGCTTCGATGCCGTCCGGCGTCTTGAGCGAGGGCTCGATGGCGGGGAACAGCGCCAGTACCGGAATGCCCAGCGACACGCATTCCTCGGCGACCGCCATGAGGGTGTCGGGCGAGTAGCGCACCACGCCGGGCAGCGACGGCACCGGCTGGCGCAGGCCCGCACCCTCGGCCACGAAGACGGGGTAGATCAGATCGTCCACCGAGAGCGCATTCTCGCGCACCAGCCGGCGGGTGAAGGCGTCGCGGCGCAGGCGGCGCGGGCGGGAAACCGGGAATTCGGGAGTGATGATCTGCGGGTTCATGGTACGACCTTCGGGGATATCCAGTTCTCGATATGGTTGGCGGCCTCTTCGAGGCCGATGCGCTCGGTGGCCGAGAACGGCACGGTGTGCAGCGCGCCGATGTCCGCGAGTTCCTTGCGGACGGCGTAGATGGCGCGCACGCGCTGGCCGTAGGGCAGCTTGTCGGCCTTGGTGAGCAGGGCCAGCACCGGGCGGCCGGTGGGGGCGATGAAGTTGGCCAGGCGGCGGTCGAGCTCGGTGACGCCGCGGCGGATGTCGATGAGCAGCACCACGCCGGCCAGCGACGCGCGGTCGCGCAGATAGCCGCCCAGGATGTCGGCCCATTTTTCTTTTTCGTCGCGCGCGACGGACGCGTAGCCGTAGCCCGGCAGGTCGACCAGGTAGCCCAGCGCGGCCTGCGGGTCGAGCGGGTCGGGCAGGCTGAACATGTTGATCAGCCGCGTGCGCCCCGGCGTCTTGCTGGAGAAGGCGAGACGGCGCTGGTTGCACAGCACGTTGATGGCCGTGGACTTGCCGGCGTTGGAGCGGCCCACGAAGCAGACTTCCGGCGCGCCGGGGGCCGGAAGCTGGTCCAGGCGGGCAGCGGAAGTGAGGAAAGAGGCGCGGTGCAGGAGGGACACGGAGGGCTTCGGATACGGTTGGTTTCGAGCCCTATTGTATAATCCGGCGTTTGCAACAGTGGTCCCCGTGCGCGGAGCCGTCTGTTTTGTCGCGTGGCAAGCGCCTGGATTGCGGGAGGGCTCCCGCCGACGGCCTTGCGGGCAAGGCAGCTGCAGCAGGTTCGTTACGGCTTTCCAGGGTGTGCGGGCAGGCATGGGCGCCTTTTTGCGCCTTGATCGATGCGTTCGTCGAGGTATACATGAAGCGTGTGCTGTCCCGGATGTTGATAGCGAGCGGGCTGTTGCTCGGCGCTGCTGCCCTTTCCCCCGGTTTTGCCGCCGACGCGCCGCCCGGCCCGGCCAAACCGGATGCCGCCAAGGGCGGTCAATTGTTCGAGCAGGGAGACGCTTCGCGCGGGATAGTCGCCTGTGCGTCCTGTCATGGCGCCGGGGGCAGCAGCACCATTCCGGCCAATCCCAATCTTGCGGCCCAGTCGCACGAATACCTGGCCAAGCAGCTCACCGATTTCCAGCTCAAGCAGGGCGCCAAGACGCCGCTGCGCAACGGCCCGGAAGGCAATCCCACTCCCATGACGGCCATGGCGCAGAATCTCACGCCCGCCGACATCCAGAACGTTGCCCTGTACCTGGCCCAGCAGCCGCTGAAGGAGCCGGCCTCCGCCGGCTACGAGAAGCTGGTTGACCTGGGTCAAAAGATCTGGCGCGGCGGCTTGCCCGAACGCAATGTGCCCGCCTGTGCGGCATGCCATTCTGCCAATGGCGCCGGCATTCCGGGCCAATATCCCCGCCTGGCGGGCCAGTTCCCCGCCTATATCGAAGAGCAGCTCAAGCTGTTCCGCAGCGGAGACCGGGCCAACAGCGCGCCCATGCACGATATCGCCGATCGCATGTCGGACGCCGACATCAAGGCCGTGGCCGATTACGCGGCCGGCCTGCGCTAGGCGCATGTCCGCAACGCGCGCGGCCGGGCCGCGTCCACTTACCGGGGCGCAAGGAACCCGCCGGGCCCGCGCGCTGTCTACGAGGGGGGAAGCCGATGGCGCGGCCCCCCTTTTTTCATGAATTCGACCCACACATCTTCCCGCCTCTCCCTGCGCACGCTGCCCCACGATTTCTTCGAGCTGCTGGGGTCGATGCGCTTTGCCGTCAGCCTGCTCGTCTTCATCTGCCTGGCCAGCCTGGTCGGGACGGTATTGCCGCAAAACCGCGCCAGCAGCAGTTACATCGACCAGTTCGGCCCGTTCTGGTACGAAGTGTTCGACAAGTTCTCCATCTGGCACGTCTACAACAGCTGGTGGTTCCTGCTCATCATGGGCTTCCTGGTGGTGTCCACCTCGGTGTGCCTGATCCGCAATGCGCCCAAGATGCTGCGCGACGCGAAGTCGTTTCGCGAGCACGTGCGCGCGAGCAGCCTGGGCGCTTTTCCGCACCGCGTGCAGACCAGCGTGCCGGGGACGGTGCCCGAAACCGTGGCCGGGCTCAAGGGCCTGCTGGCGCGCATGGGCTACGCGGTGCGCGAGCGCAGGGACGAGAACGGCGTGATGCTCGCCGCCAAGAAGGGCAGCGCCAACCGGCTGGGCTACATCTTCGCCCACTCGGCGCTGGTCATCATCTGCATCGGCGGGCTGCTCGACAGCGAGCTGCCCGTGCGGCTGCAGGTGATGTTCGGCGGGAAGCGGCCCATCGTGGAGAACATGCTGATTTCCGAGGTGCCCGAAAGCGGCCGGCTGTCGGTGAACAACCCCAGCTTCCGCGCCAGCGTGCTGGTGCCCGAAAACAGCCAGGTGAGCAGCGCCGTGGTCATGGTGGGCGACGGCGCGCTGGTGCAGCCGCTGCCGTTCCTGCTCAAGCTCAAGAAGTTCGTCGTCGATTACTACTCCACCGGCATGCCCAGCCGTTTCGCCAGCGAGGTGGAGGTGACGGATCCGGAGACGGGCAAAACCTTCGCGTCGACCATCGAGGTAAACGAGCCGCTGCGGTACAAGGGCATGACGGTGTACCAGTCCAGCTTCGACGACGGCGGCAGCACCGTGAAGCTGCTGGGTTATCCGCTGGTGGGCAGCGGCGGCCAGACCTTCAGCGTGGATGGCGCGGTGGGCAAGACCAGCGAGGTCACGGCCAGCACCGCCGCCGGCCAGCGCAGCATGCGCGTGGAAATCACCGGGCTGCGTCCCATCAACGTGGAGGACCTGAGCGGGGGCGCGCCCAAGGGCGGCAACCAGAGCTTTGCCGACCACGTGGCCTCCGTGGCGGGCAGCGCGGCCGGCAAGAAGAACGAAAACCTGCGCAACGTGGGACCCAGCGTGGAGTACCGCCTGATCGACGATGCGGGCCAGGCGCACGAATTCCAGAACTACATGCTGCCCGTGGAGCTGGACGGCGCGCAGGTGTTCCTGGCCGGCGTGCGCAACAATGCCTCGGAGCCGTTCCGCTACCTGCGCATACCCGCCGACGCCGACGGTTCCGTGGCCGAGTTCATGCGCCTGCGCGCCACGCTGGCCGATCCGGCGGCGCGCCGCGAGGCGGCCCGCCGTTTCGCCGAGCGCAACAGTCCGGCCGGCATGGACCGCCAGCCCTTGCAGACCGCGGCCGAACGCGCGCTGGAAACCTTTGCCTCGGGCGGGTTGCAGGCGGTGGCGGCTTTCCTGCAGGCCAATACGCCGGCCGCCGACCTGGAGCGCGCCGCCGACGTGGTCATCCGCCTCATCGGCGCCAGCATGAACGAAATCCGCGCCATCGAGCGCGAACGCGCGGGCCTGCCGCCCGTGCCCGATGCCGGGCCGCAGGCCGACCAGGCGGCGACGTGGTCGCGGCTGGCGGTGGCGGCCCTGTCGGACCTGGCCGTGTATCCGGCGCCCGTGTTCCTGTCGCTGGCCGACTTCCAGCACGTGCAGGCCAGCGTGTTCCAGGTCAGCCGCACGCCGGGCAAGAAAGCGGTGTACCTGGGCAGCCTGCTGCTGGTGCTGGGCGTGTTTGCGATGTTCTATATTCGGGACCGGCGCGTCTGGGTGTGGATCAGGCCCGAGGGCGGCGGCAGCGGCATCCTGGCGGCCATGACTTCGCAGAAGCGTACACTGGACTTCAATCAAGAATTCGAGCGCTTCAAGCAGGCATTGCTGCGCCAGAACCGGACGGAAGGCTGATTTATGTCCACGACCACCACCTCTTCGTTTTCCACACCGGAATCCCAATGGCCGCAAGGCCTGTCCGAAACCGGCGACGGCCGGGCGCGGCGCGGCCGGCCCGACTGGACGGATCTCGTCTTCTTCCTGCTGCTGGCGGCGGGCGCGGGCTACGCGCTGGTCCATTACAGCGGCGCCATGGACTACTACGAGAAGACGATTCTCTGCGCGACCGTGCCCGTGGCGGCCTGGATGGGCTGGCTGTGGCGCCCGCTGCGCCGGCTCATGATCGCCTGTGCGCTGTCGGCGGGGCTGGCGGTCATGCTCTACGGCAATGACCTGGGCCGCGCCGAACAGGTGTTCTTCCTGAAATACCTGTTTTCGTCGCAGTCGGCCATTCTGTGGATGAGCGCGCTCTTCGCGCTGGCTACGGTGTGCTACTGGATCGGCGTGTTCAGCCCCACGGCGGCCTGGCTGGGCACGGCGCTGACCTGGGGGGCGGTGTTCGCGGGCCTGACCGGGCTGCTGGTGCGATGGCGCGAAGGTCATCTCATGGGGCCGGATCTCGGCCACATTCCCGTAAGCAACCTGTACGAAGTTTTCGTGCTGTTTTCGCTGATCACGGCGCTGTTCTACCTCTACTACGAGCGCAAGTACGCCACGCGCGCGCTGGGCGGCTTCGTGCTGCTGGTGGTGACCTCGGCCGTGGTGTTCCTGCTGTGGTATTCGTTCACGCGCGATGCGGGCCAGATCCAGCCCCTGGTGCCCGCCCTCAAGAGCTGGTGGATGAAGCTGCACGTGCCGGCCAACTTCATCGGCTACGGCACCTTCTCGCTGGCCGCCATGGTGGGCTTTGCCTACCTGGTCAAGCAGCACGGCAATACGGCTTCCTGGGCCCGGCTGGCGCCGCTGTTCGTGCTGGGCGTGCTGCTTTGCGCCGAGCCCATGGTGTTCCGCACCGACGGCCTTTCGGCCACGTGGATGCTGTATTTCGGCATCGGCGCGGTGATCGTGGGCGCCATCCTGCTGGGGCGCCGGCGCATCGCGGCCGCGCTGCCTTCGCTGGAAGTGCTGGACGACATCATGTACCGCGCCATCGCGGTCGGTTTCGCGTTCTTTACCGTGGCGACCATCCTGGGCGCGCTGTGGGCCGCCGACGCCTGGGGCGCCTACTGGCAATGGGATCCGAAGGAAACCTGGGCGCTCATCGTGTGGCTGAACTATGCCGCCTGGCTGCACATGCGGCTCATCAAGGGGCTGCGAGGCGCCATGGCGGCCTATTGGGCGCTGACGGGCCTGCTGATCACCGGCTTTGCGTTTCTGGGCGTGAACATGTTCCTGTCGGGGCTGCACTCCTACGGGCAGCTCTGACCGCGGGCCCCGGGGCGGCGGCCCCGGCTACGGCAGGGTCGATTCGCCGCGGTACAGGTCGCGCGGGGTTTCGCGCTGGCGAACCAGGTAGAACCTGCCGTCGTCGACCATGACCTCGGCGGGCCGGCCGCGCGTGTTGTAGTTGCTGGCCATGGTCATGCCGTAGGCGCCGGCCGATTCGATGGCCAGCACGTCGCCTTGCTGCAGGTCGAGCACCCGGCCGCGGGCAAGCCAGTCGGCGCTTTCGCACACGGGGCCGACCAGATCGTATGGGTTGCACGCCTTGGCGCCCGGGCGGGGCCGTACCGGCAGCACCCCGTGCCAGGCTTCGTAGAGGGCCGGGCGCAGCAGGTCGTTCATGGCCGCGTCCACGATGGCGAAGTTGCGCGCCTCGCCGTGCTTGAGGTATTGCACGGTGGTCAGCAGCACGCCGGCGTTGCCGATGAGCGAACGGCCGGGCTCGAGCACCAGCTCCAGATGATCCAGCCCGCGCGCGCGCAGCCGGTCGAGCACCGGGGCCAGCAGGTGGCGCGGCGAGGGCGGGGTTTCGTTCGAGTAGCGGATGCCCAGCCCGCCCCCCAGGTCGAGATGCCCGATGCGGATGCCGTCGGCGGCCAGCGCGTCGATCAGGTCGAGCAGCTTGTCCAGGGCGTCGAGATAAGGGCTGATGTCGGTGAGCTGCGAGCCGATGTGGCAGTCCACGCCCGCGATGCGCAGGCCGGGCAGGGCGTGCGCCAGCCGGTAGGCGTCGCGTGCCTGGCCGATGGCGATGCCGAACTTGTTTTCCTTCAGGCCGGTGGAAATGTAGGGGTGGGTCTGGGGATCCACGTCCGGATTCACGCGCAGCGACACGGGCGCGACGCGGCCCATGTGCGAGGCCACGTCAGAGAGCCGCCGCAATTCGGCTTCGGATTCCACATTGAAGCATTTGACGCCGGCTTCCAGGGCCGCGCGCATCTCCCAGGCCTGCTTGCCCACGCCCGAGAACACGATGCGGGCGGGGTCGGCCCCCACGGCGAGCGCGCGCTCGAGCTCGCCGCCGGAGACGATGTCGAAGCCCGCGCCCAGCCGGACGAATTCCTTGAGCACGGCCAGGTTGGAATTGGCCTTCATGCCGTAGCACACCAGCACCTTGTGCGGGCCGATGGCCGAACGGTAGGTGTTCCAGGCGCCCTTGAGCGCGGCGCGCGAATACACGTAGAGAGGGGTTCCCAGCAGCGCGGCCAGGTGGTCCAGCGGGACATCCTCCGCATACAGAACGCTGTTGCGGTACTGGAAGTAGGGAGAGCCCGCCGGCTGGGGCAGCGCTGCCAGGGGCGGATTCATGGCAGCACCGGCGCGGGGGGAATGCTGGTGGTCTTGTGCTGCTGGGTGCGCGCCGGCGGCTTGCCGTCGGGCGTGGGCATGTACAACGGGCCCTTATACCCGCAAGCCGCGACCATGCCAGCGGTTGCAAGCGTGGCTACAATGCGAAGAGCCATGCGGCGAAATGCCATGTGGGACACTGGGAACTCCGTAATTCTTGCAGGCTCGATTATGACCGAATCCGAATTTCTTGCGTTGATCGACCAGGTGCTGGAAAGCATCGAAAGCCAGGCCGACGACTGGGCGGCTTCGCTCGACGTCGATGTGGAAACCAGCCGCAGCGGCAACGTGCTGACGCTGGTATTCGAGGACGGTACCCACGTCGTGGTGAACAGCCAGGCAGCCGTGCAGGAGCTCTGGGTGGCGGCGCGCAGCGGCGGCTTTCACTACCGCTATGACGGCAAGCACTGGAACGACACGCGCGGCGGCCCGCCGCTGCCGGACGCGCTGTCGCAGATCTGCTCCGAGGCCGCGGGCGTCCCCGTCACCGTGCGCCTGTAGCCGCCCGCTTGCTGGCGTCCGGCAGGCGCCTCCAAAGCCGAAGGCCGGTTCCCGGGAACCGGCCTTTGCGCATCCGCCTTCCGGAACGCCGTCACCGGGAAACGGTTGCGGCGCCGCCTTTTCTTCAGAACGGAATCTTCTGCGACCAGGAAGAGGCTTCGCCGCCCACTCTCGCCCCGGGCGCCACCTTGATGCGGTTGTCCTCGTTGCCGGCGCCGCTCGTCAGGCCATTGAGGAACTCGCCCAGCGTGTCGGCTTCCGGCAGGCCCAGGCGCGCGACGGCCTGGCCGGGCGGGAACTCCGAGAAATAGTATTCGCCGTTTTCCACGAGCAGGCCGTCGGGGCGCGGGCGCTGCTTGTCTTCAGGCACGCCCTTGAGCGCTTCTTTCATGAAGTCCACCCAGATCGGCATGGCCACTCCGCCGCCGGTTTCGCGCGAGCCCAGGGATCTGGGCTGGTCGAAGCCCAGCCAGGCGGTGGCCACCAGGCTGGGGGTGTAGCCGGAGAACCAGGCGTCCACCGATTCGTTGGTGGTGCCGGTCTTGCCGGCGATGTCGCTGCGCTTGAGCAGCACGCGGGCGCGGGCTGCCGTGCCGTAGGTGGCCACGCCGCGCAGGATGTCGTCCATGACCCAGGCCGTGCGCGGGTCGATGGCCCGGGCCGTGGCGTCGCCGGCCACCACGGGCTTGGATTGCATGATGACCTTGCCGCTGCTGTCGGTGACGCGGTCGATCAGGTAGGGCGTGACACGGTAGCCGCCGTTGGCGAACACCGCATAGGCGCCCGCGAGCTGCAGGGGCGTGACCGAGCCCGCGCCCAGCGCCAGCGGCAGCACGGCCGGCTGGCGCGCCTTGTCGAAGCCGAAGCGGGTGAGGTAGTCCTGCGCGTATTGCGGGCCGATGGCTTGCAGGATGCGGATCGACACCATGTTCTTCGACTTGTACAGCGCCTGGCGCAGCGTCAGCATGGGCTCGTACTGGTTGCCGTAGTTCTTGGGCGCCCAGGCTTTGGAGCCGGTCTGCTCGGCCGTGAGCATGAAGGGCTGGTCGGAGATCTGCGTGGCGGGCGTGAGGCCGCGCTCCAGCGAGGCGGCGTAGATGAAGGGCTTGATGTTGGAGCCCGGCTGCCGCCATGCCTGCGTGACGCGGTTGAAATTGCCGCGATAGAAGTCGAAGCCGCCGACCATGGCGTGGATGGCGCCGTCCTGCGGCGAGAGCGCCACGAACGCGGCCTGCACCGCCGGCAGGTTGATGATTTCCCAGTTGTCGCCGAACTTGCGGATGTAGACCACCGAGCCGCGCTTGATGCGCTTCTCGGGCTTGGCCTTGTCGTTCAGCGCGCGTGCGACCACGCCCAGCACCTTCTTGTCGGTGATGGTGATGATCTCGCGCGAGCTGCGCGCCAGCCTGACCTCGGTGGGGCTGGCCGAGAGCACCACGGCGGTGAGCAGGTCGCCGCTGTCGCTGAACTTGTCGAACACGCCGTCCAGGAAGTCGTCCAGCGCCTGTGCGTTGTTCTCGATGCCGGCGGGCAGGTCGAGCTGTTCCTCGGGGCCGGGGTAGGGGGCGCGGCGGGTGTAGTCGAGCACGCCTTCGCGCACGGCGCGGTAGGCCGCCTCCTGTTCCTTGGACTGGACCGTGGTGTAGATATTGATGCCGCGCGAATAGACGTTGTCCTGGTACACGTTGTACAGGAGCTGGCGCGCCAGTTCGGCCACGTATTCGCCGTGGATGGCGTAGCCGCCGGCCGGCGTGCCCTCGGCCGACTTCATGACGATGGGCTGGGCCAGCGCCTGCTGGTATTCGGCGTCGGTGAGGTAGCCGAGCTGGTGCATGCGGTTGAGCACGTAGCGCTGGCGCAGCTCGGCACGGGGACGGTTGGCGATCGGGTTGAAGCGCGAGGGGGCCTTGGGAATGCCGGCCAGCATGGCGGCCTCGGCGGGGGTGATCTCGGACAGCGGCTTGCCGAAATAGGTGCGCGAGGCGGCCGCGAAGCCGTAGGCGCGGTGGCCCAGGTAGATCTGGTTCATGTAGAGCTCAAGAATCTGGTCCTTGGTGAGCTGGGACTCGATCTTGAACGTGAGCAGCAGTTCGTAGAACTTGCGCGAGTAGGTTTTTTCGGACGACAGGTAGAAGTTGCGCGCCACCTGCATGGTGATGGTGCTGGCGCCCTGGGACTTGGACATGCTGGTGATGTTGGCCAGCCCCGCGCGCACCACGCCCATCCAGTCGATGCCCCCATGCTGGTAGAAGCGGTCGTCCTCGGCGGCCAGCACGGCCGACTTCATGATGTCCGGGATTTCGTTGAAGCGCAGCACGTTGCGGCGTTCTTCGCCGAACTCGCCGATGAGGACCTTGTCGGCGGTATAGACGCGCAGCGGCACGCGCGGCCGGTAGTCGGTCATGGCGTGCAGGTCGGGCAGGTTGGGCCAGGCCAGCGCCAGCGCCATGCCGGCCAGCAGCACGCCGCACAGCGCAAGGCCGACACAGAGAATGCCGGCCTTTACGAAAAATCGCAGAAATGGCGAACCGCTCTTGGCGGGCTTGTCTTTCTTGGAGGAATTCTGGGGCTTACTCATCGCGGCGATTTTACGGGTATCTCAGGGCCGGCCCGGGAAGGGGCCTCCGGTTTCTGTAACAAGATCGTTCAGGGCGTGGCGCTCGGGCAACGGGCGGCAATGGGATAATGCCGGCATGAACTTTTCCGCCCATTCATGTCCGGACGACGGTCCGGACGCGGCGTCCGCCAGCGGAACGCCCGAAACCCCCTCTTGCGCGCCGGTTTGCGCGGGCAAGACCGCGACCCTGCCGCATGACCTGCCCGTGTTCCTGGTGGGCATGATGGGCGCTGGCAAGACGACCATAGGCCGTGGCCTGGCGCGCGCCCTGGGGCGCGAATTCATCGATCTGGACCATGAGCTGGAAGCACGTTGCGGCGTGCGGGTGCCGGTAATCTTCGAAATCGAGGGCGAGGCCGGCTTTCGCCGCCGGGAATCCGCCGCACTGGAAGAGTGTACCCAACGTCGGAACATAATTCTCGCCACCGGCGGGGGAGCCATCCTGGCGGAGGAGAACCGCCGCCGCCTGCGCGAGCGCGGCATCGTGGTGTACCTGCGCGCCAGCGTGGACGAACTGTTCCGCCGCACCTGCCGCGACCGCAACCGGCCCCTGCTGGCCACCGCCGACCCGCGCGGCACGCTGCGCGACCTGCTGGCCAGGCGCGAACCACTCTATAACGAGGTGGCCGACCTGGTGGTGGAAACCGGCACGGCGTCCATCCATACCCTGGTCAAGGGGCTGCTGCCGCAATTGCAAGCTTTCGAGAAGCACATATGAACGTCGTCGAGGTCGATACCCCCGGGGGAAGCTACCCCATCAACATCGGTCCGGGCCGCATGGACGCCCTGGACCAGTCCATTCCGGACGATGCCACGGCCATCGCGCTGGTCACCAATCCGACCGTGGCGGCCCTGTATGCCGAGCGCGCCGAGGCGGCGCTGGCCCGCGCCGGCAAGCGCGTGCTGCGCATCGAACTGCCCGACGGCGAGGCCCACAAAGACTGGCAGTCGCTGAACCTGATCTTCGACGCCCTGCTGGGCAACCGGCTGGACCGCCGCTGCGTGCTGGTGGCGCTGGGCGGCGGCGTCATCGGCGACATGACCGGCTTTGCGGCCGCGGTGTACATGCGGGGCGTGCGCTTCGTGCAGGCGCCCACCACGCTGCTGGCGCAGGTCGATTCCTCCGTGGGGGGCAAGACCGCCATCAACCACCCGCTGGGCAAGAATATGATCGGCGCCTTCTACCAGCCGCAGGCCGTCGAAATCGATACCGACGTGCTGGCCACGCTGCCCCCGCGCGAAGTGTCGGCCGGGCTGGCCGAGGTCATCAAGTACGGTCTCATCCTCGACGCGGAATTCTGGGCCTGGTGCGAAGCCAATGCCGCCAGGCTGCGCGAGCTGGATCCGCAGGCCATCGCCTACGCCATCCGCCGCTCCTGCGAACTGAAGGCGCAGGTGGTGGGCAAGGACGAGCGAGAATCCGGCCTGCGGGCCATTCTCAACCTGGGCCATACGTTCGGCCATGCCATCGAGGCGGGGCTGGGCTATGGCGAGTGGCTGCACGGCGAGGCCGTAGGCTGCGGCATGGTCCAGGCGGCCGAGCTGTCGGCCGAGGTGGCCGGGTTCCCGGCGGCCGACGTGGCGCGCGTGCGCGCGCTGGTGCGGGCCATCGGCTGCCCCGTGACGGCGCCCGACCTGGGGGCGGACCGCTGGCTGGATCTCATGCAGGTGGACAAGAAAACCGAAGGCGGCCAGATCCGGTACGTGCTGATGAACCGCATCGGGCAGGCCGTTACGCGCGCGGCCCCCGATGCCGCCGTGCGCGCCGTCCTGGCCCGCACGACGGCGTAAACGGAGAGGGACGGCGTTGCAGATGAAAGAACTGGCTTCCTATGCATCGGATCCGTCCCGCACCCGGGGACGCCGCCATGCGGAACCCGCGCCCGAGAACCGCACCGAGTTCCAGCGCGACCGCGACCGCATCGTGCATTCCACCGCGTTCCGGCGCCTGGAATACAAGACCCAGGTGTTCGTGAACCACGAGGGCGACCTGTTCCGCACCCGGCTTACGCACAGCCTGGAGGTGGCGCAGATCGCGCGCACGTTGGCGCGCAACCTGGGACTGTCGGAAGACCTTACCGAAGCCATCTCGCTGGCGCACGACCTGGGTCATACGCCTTTCGGCCACGCCGGGCAGGACGAGCTCAATGCCTGCATGCGCGAGATGGCCCCGGAGGCGGGCGGCTTCGAACACAACCTGCAGAGCCTGCGCGTGGTGGACGAGCTCGAGGAGCGCTACGCCGAATTCAACGGGCTGAACCTCTGCTTCGAGACGCGCGAGGGCATCCTGAAGCATTGCTCGGCCGCCCACGCGCGCCAGCTCGGCGAGGTGGGCGAGCGCTTCCTGAACCGCACCCAGCCTTCGCTGGAGGCCCAGGTGGCGAACCTGGCCGACGAGATCGCCTACAACAACCACGACATCGACGACGGGCTGCGCTCGGGCCTGATCACCGTGGAGCAACTGCTGGAAGTGTCCATCTTCGAGCGGCACTATGCCGAGGTCCAGCGCCGGTATCCCGGCCTGGCGCCGCGCCGCGCGACTTCGGAAACCATACGGCGCATGATCAACACCCTCATCGTGGACCTGACCCGCACGTCGCTGGCGCGCATCCGCGAATACGCGCCGGCCTGCGCCGACGACGTGCGGCGCGCGCCGCCGCTGGCGGGGTTTTCCGAGCCGCTGCGGCGCGAGGCCGACGAACTCAAGCGGTTCCTGTTCGACAACCTGTACCGGCACTACCGCGTGCTGCGCATGACGGCCAAGGCGCGGCGGATCGTTCAGGCGCTGTTCGCCACCTTCCTGGACGATCCCCGGCTGCTGCCGCCCGATTACCGGCGCGAGGGCTTCAATGAGCAGGCCCGCGCCATTGCCGACTACATCGCCGGCATGACCGACCGCTACGCCATCCGCGAGCACCGCCGCCTGTTCGAAATGGGCTAGCCCGCGTTCAGCGGTGCGTGCGGTAGGGCTCGTCCTGGGGCACGAAGGTGGCTTCGGCGCAGGCGTCGCGCGTCCATTCCTGCATGGCCGGCAGCGCCAGCACGGCGTCCATGTAGCCGCGCACGGGGCCGGCCGCGGCCACGCCGTAGGTGACGAAGCGCGACACCACGGGGGCGTAGAAGGCATCCGCGATGGAAAACGCGCCGAACAGGAACGGCCCCTGCTGGCCGAATTCCGCGCGCGTGTCCTGCCAGATGGCCTGGATCCGGGAAATGTCCTGCACGGCGGCCTCGGGCAGGTCAATGCCGGCGAGCTTCGCCTCGATGTTCATGGGCAGCGCCTCGCGCAGCGCGGCAAAGCCGCTGTGCATCTGCGCAGCCAGCGCGCGGGCGCGGGCGCGCGCCCGCGCGTCCCGCGGCCAGAGGCCGGCCTGCGGATGGCGCTCGGCGGCATACTCGCAAATGGCCAGCGAATCCCAGACCGCGAAATCGTCGTCGAGCAGCACCGGCACCAGCCCCGCCGGCGAGAGCGCGCCGAGGCGGCGGGAGAATTCCTCGGTGAAGAAGCCCAGCTTTTCTTCCCGGAACGGGATGCCGGCGGCCCGCAGCGCGAGCCAGGCGCGCAGCGACCAGGACGAGTAATTCTTGTTGCCGATGATGAGGGTGTACATGACGCAGCCTCCCGGGCGTGGCCCTATGTGGCGTTCGATCGTTTCAGCAGTTTGGCGAGGTAGTGGCCGGTGTGGCTGGCTTCGCAGGCCGCCACGTCTTCGGGCGTGCCCTGCGCCACCACCCGGCCCCCGCCGTCGCCGCCTTCCGGGCCCATGTCGATGAGCCAGTCGGCGGTCTTGATGACGTCCAGGTTGTGCTCGATGATGAGCACGGTGTTGCCGCTGTCCACCAGCTGGTTGAGCACCTGCAGCAGCAGTTCGATGTCGCGGAAGTGCAGGCCCGTGGTGGGTTCGTCCAGGATGTACAGGGTGCGCCCGGTGCTGCGCCGGGAAAGCTCCTGCGACAGCTTTACGCGCTGGGCCTCGCCGCCCGACAGCGTGGTGGCGCTCTGGCCCAGCCGGATGTACGACAGCCCCACGTCGATGAGCGTGTGCAGCTTGCGCGCGATGGCGGGCACGGACTCGAAGTATTCCAGCGCCTGCTCCACCGTGAGGTCCAGCACCTCGCTGATGTTGCGGCCGCGGTAGCGGATCTCGAGCGTTTCGCGGTTGTAGCGCTTGCCGTGGCAGACGTCGCAGGGCACGTACATGTCGGGCAGGAAGTGCATTTCCACCTTGACCACGCCGTCGCCCTGGCAGGCCTCGCAGCGCCCGCCCTTGACGTTGAAGCTGAAGCGGCCCGGATCGTAGCCGCGGCTGCGGGCCTCCGGCACGCCGGCGAACAGTTCGCGGATGGGCGTGAAGAGGCCCGTGTACGTGGCCGGGTTGCTGCGCGGGGTGCGCCCGATGGGGCTCTGGTCCACGCTGATGATCTTGTCGAAATTCTCCAGCCCCTGCATGGCCGTATAGGGCGCGGGCTCGCTTTGCGCATGATGAAGCTGGCGGGCCACCGCGATCGCGAGCGTGTCGTTGACCAGGGTGGACTTGCCCGAGCCGGACACGCCGGTCACGCACACCAGCCGGCCGGCCGGGATGCGCAGGTCGACGTTCTTGAGGTTGTTGCCGCTGGCGCCCGTGAGGACCAGCCATGGCATGTCGTCGGTGACGGGGCGGCGCGCCGGGATGGCGATGGCGCGCTGGCCGCTCAGGTACTGTCCGGTGAGCGAGGCGGGATCGCGTTGCACGTCCTCGGGGCTGCCCTGGGCCACGACCTGGCCGCCGTGCTCGCCGGCGCCCGGGCCCATGTCGATCACCCAGTCGGCCATGCGGATCATGTCTTCGTCGTGCTCGACCACGATGACGCTGTTGCCGAGGTCGCGCAGGTGCTGCAGCGTGCCGATGAGGCGGTCGTTGTCGCGCTGGTGCAGGCCGATGGAGGGCTCGTCCAGCACGTACATCACGCCCGTCAGCCCCGAGCCGATCTGGCTGGCGAGCCGGATGCGCTGCGCTTCGCCGCCGGAGATGGTGTCGGCGCTGCGGTCCAGTGACAGGTAATTCAACCCGACGTTGTTCAGGAAACTCAGCCGCGCCTCGATCTCGCGCACGATGCGCTGGGCGATTTCCTGCTTGGCGCCACTCAGGCTTAGCGCGCGGAACCACTCCAGGCAGGTCGACAGCGGCATGGCCTCGACTTCGTAAATGGCCTGGCCGCGCCGCTCGCCGCCGCGCGGCTCCTGGCCGATCAGCACGTTGCGGGCCTCGGCGCGCAGGCGCGAGCCGCCGCACTCCGGGCAGACCTTGATGTTGCGGTACTTGCCCAGCTCTTCGCGCACCGTGGCCGAGTCGGTCTCGCGCCAGCGCCGCTCCAGGTTGGGAATCACGCCTTCGAAAATGTGGCGCTTGACGGTGCTGCGGCCTTTTTCGTTGAGGTAGAGGAAGGAGATTTCCTCGTCGCCCGATCCGTAGAGCACCTTGTCGCGGAGCGCCTCGGGCAGCTCTTCGAACGGCTGCTCGATGTCGAATTCGTAGTGGGCGGCCAGGCTGGTGAGCAGCGAATGCGTGAAGGCATTGCGGCGGTCCCAGCCCCGGATCGCGCCGGCCGCCAGGCTGAGCTCCGGAAACGCCACCACCCGTTTCGGGTCGAAGAACCCCACGTGCCCGATGCCGTCGCAGCTCGGGCAGGCGCCCATGGGATTGTTGAAGCTGAACAGGCGCGGTTCCAGTTCGGGCAGGCTGTGGCTGCATACGGGGCAGGCGTAGCGGCTGGAGAACACCTGTTCGCGCCCGCTGTCCATGTCCAGCGCCAGCGCCCGGCCTTCGGCGAGCTGCAGCGCGGTTTCGAAGCTCTCGGCCAGGCGCTGCTTGCTTTCCGGCTTGATGCGCAGGCGGTCGATCACCACGTCGATGTCGTGCTTTTCCGTCTTCTTGAGCGGGGCCATGCCGTCGATTTCCTGCATCTGGCCGTCCACGCGCAGGCGCACGTAGCCCTGCGCCTGCAGGCTGGCGCATTCGTCTTCGAAGCTGCCCTTCTTGCCGCGCGCGATAGGCGCCAGCACCGCCAGGCGCGTCTCGGCGGGCCAGGCCAGCACCGCGTCCACCATCTGGCTCACACTCTGGGCCTGCAGCGGCAGACCGTGATCCGGGCAGTAAGGCGTGCCCACGCGCGCGTACAGCAGGCGCAGGTAATCGTGGATTTCAGTGATGGTGCCCACGGTAGAGCGCGGATTGTGCCCCGCCGCCTTCTGCTCGATGGAGATCGCGGGAGAGAGCCCCTCGATGAGATCCACGTCCGGCTTGTCCATCAGCTGCAGGAACTGCCGCGCGTAGGCCGACAGGCTTTCCACGTAGCGCCGCTGCCCTTCCGCGTACAGCGTGTCGAAGGCCAGCGACGACTTTCCCGAGCCGGACAGGCCGGTTACCACTACGAGCTTGTGGCGCGGGAGGTCCAGGGAAACGTTCTTCAGGTTGTGGGTGCGCGCACCCCGAATGCGTATGGTCACGGTATGGTCACGCCAAGCGGGCTCTTTTCAGGCGTTTCAAAGGCCAACTTGGTACTATAGCGCGCCGAATCCCCCCGCGTTGGACCGCCGTCCTGGCGGTGCGCAGCGCGGCGCGGCGCCGAGCCGCGCAATCAGATCACGCGCGCGTCCGTTGCCGGATGCGCGGCTTTCGACATGGTGACCCCCCGCATGCCGGCAGAACCGAAACTCAAGCTGACCCCCTCCGAACGCCGTGCCAGCGTGGCGCTGTCCGGCCTGTTCGCCGCGCGGATGCTGGGCCTGTTCCTGCTGCTGCCGGTTTTTGCCGTGGCCGCGCGCGGCCTGCCCGGCGGCGAGGATCCGGCCCGCGTCGGCCTGGCGCTGGGCATGTACGGCCTCACGCAGGCCTTCATGCAGATTCCGTTCGGGCTGGCCTCCGACCGCTGGGGGCGCCGGCCGGTCGTGGTGTTCGGGCTGCTGCTCTTCGTCATAGGCAGCGTGGTCTGCGCGCGCGCCCCGGACGTATTCTGGATCACCATCGGCCGCGCCATCCAGGGAGCGGGCGCCATCTCCGCCGCCGTCACGGCCTGGCTGGCCGACGCCACCCGCAGCGAAGTGCGCACCCGCGCCATGGCCATGGTGGGCGGTTCGATCGGCCTGTCGTTCGCGGCGTCGCTCGTGCTTTCGCCCGTTCTGGTCGGCTGGTGGGGGCTTTCCGGGCTGTTCTGGACCATCGCCTGCCTGGGCGTGATCTGCGTGGCCGTGGCCGGCTGGGTCGTGCCCGCGGCGCCCCGCACCGACGCCCGCAGCCTGCAGGGCGTGCGTCCGCGCGAAGTGCTGGCCCACCGCGACCTGCTGCGCCTGAACTTCGGCGTCTTCGCGCTGCACCTGATCCAGGTGTCGCTCTTCGTGGTCGTGCCCGCGCTGCTTGCGCGCACAGGCGCGCTGGACGCCCGCGATCTGTGGAAGGTCTACCTGCCCGTTATTCTGGTGTCATTCGTGCTGATGGTGCCGGCGGTTTTCATGGCGGAAAGGCGGCGCGCGCACCGCGGCGCCCTGCGGGCTTCCGTGGCCTGGCTGGTGGCGGTCTGTGCGCTGCTGCCCGCGGCCAGCCAGGGCTTCTACACGCTGGCCATCGCGCTGACCGCCTTCTTCGCGGCCTTCAACGTGCTGGAGGCGCTCCAGCCTTCGCTGGTGTCGCGCGTGGCGCCGCCGGCCTACAAGGGGCTGGCCCTGGGGTTCTACAACACCGCCCAGGCGGCCGGCCTGTTCACGGGCGGGGCGCTGGGCGGCTGGCTCGCCTCCCATGCCGGCGCCAATGCGGTATTCGCCGGCGCGGCGGCGTTGGCCGCGCTATGGCTGGCCGTGACCTGGGCGCTGCGGCCCCTGTCCTGAGCGGCCGCCGCCCGGAAAGCGTGCGGTTTCCGGCGGAATCGCCCCCAGATGCGGCGAAAAGCCGGCAATATGCGGGACGCTTTTGTCACCAATGGCGTTGGCGCGCGGCCGGCTTTTCGTCGATAATACGAACCATACTGCGGTTTCATACAGGCTCGCCGGTCATCGTCATGGTGACCGGCGAGTTTCATGAGGCCCGTCTTCAACAACGCTTTGACGTTGTTGCCGGCATGCCCGCGGCAACGCGCAGGCGAGGCCGTCAACGACAGAGGGACATCGGCAATGGCATCGGTTAACAAAGTCATCCTCGTGGGCAATCTGGGCCGCGACCCGGAAATCCGCTACAGCCCCGACGGGGCCGCAATCTGCAACATGTCCGTCGCCACCACTTCCCAATGGAAGGACAAGGCCACGGGCGAGCGCCGCGAAGAAACCGAATGGCATCGCGTCGTCATGTACAACCGCCTGGCCGAAATCGCCGGCGAATACCTGAAGAAGGGCCGGTCGGTCTACATCGAAGGCCGCCTCAAAACGCGCAAGTGGCAGGACAAGGACACCGGCGCCGACCGCTACAGCACCGAAATCGTGGCTGACCAGATGCAGATGCTGGGCGGGCGCGACAGCGGCGGCGAAGGCGGCGGTTATGGCGGCGGCTACGACGACGCCCCGCGCCAGCAGCGCGCCCCGGCCCAGCGTCCCGCGCCCCAGCAACGCCCCGCCCCGCAGGCCGCTCCGGCCAGCAGCGGCGCGAATCTCGCCGACATGGACGACGATATTCCGTTCTAACCGTTCTGGCGCTTCGCGCAGCAATAGCAAGCAGGCCTTGCCGCAACGTGCGGCAAGGCCTTTTTTCTTTGCGGCGCGCGGCGTCCCGGTCCGCTACGCGCCGCGCCGCCCGGGCGGACGCCGCGGCGCGGCCTTGGCGCGCAGCCGCCGCCAGCCGATGACGCAGCCCGTGGCCGACAGCAGGATGCCGCCCGCGCTCAGCAGGATGAGCAGGGCGTCGCGCAGCGCGGCGGCGCGCAGCATGGGCGGCAGATCCCAGCTGTGCAGGAAGTAGAACAGCCAGCGCCCCACGCGCTGCGAGGGCGACAGGGCCAGCGCGAGGTCGCCCGAACGCAGGTCGATATAGGCCAGAACGCCGTTGTCTCCCTCCAGGCGCAGGGCGGGCAGGCCGCGCGGCGCGCCGCCGTTCATGGCTTCGTCGTGGCGGCCGTAGTAGTAGGCGTCGTAGGCCGTCAGCACGGTGGACCGCCAGCGCCAGCCGGGAAACAGCGCGGCAGCCGCGGGCAGGACTTCCTCGGGCCGCCAGTGCGGCGCGATGCGCGGCCCTTGCGGGCCGGCGCGCACGACGCGGCTGTCGCCATCCGCGTCGAAGGCCAGGATGTAATTCTCGCCGCCGAGCCGCCGCCAGTGCAGCTCGACCGGCGCGAAGCCGCTTGCGCGCAAGGCCGCAAGCGCGGGCCGCGGATCGTCCATGCGAGGCGCGCCGGCGGGGCCGGCGTAGGCTGCGCGGTCCGGGGGCGGGTCGGGCGCGGCGAACACGCCGCCCGGGTTCATGGACATCAGGCCGCTGAAGATCCAGGTGCAGGTAAAGAGGCTGAAGCCCAGGCCCAGGACGTGGTGCCAGCGCATCCACGGCTCGCGGTACGGGCTGCGGCTGCCGGACTTGTAGCGGCCCCGGAACCGCCATCGCCAGATGCCGACCAGCACGCCGCTGGCGGCGATGAGCGTGCAGGCGCCCGACAGCGCGATGACCAGCCAGGTCCAGACCGGATCGACGGGCCGGCTGCGGAACAGGTACAGCCAGTGCAGCCAGGCGCCCGCGTAATTCCAGCGCTGCTGCGTTACGGGCGCGTCCAGCACGACCTGGCCCGTGGCCGAGGACACATAGAGCGTGGCGGGTTCGGGGCCGTCGATCTGGATGCGGAACAGCGGCCGGTGCGGGTCCAGCCCGCGCGCATGCGTCCAGCGGTCTTCGGCGATCTTGCCGTCGAGCCGCGCTGTGCCCTCGGGCGCGTAGGCGCGGGCCGAGGCCAGCGCCAGCTCGGGGGACACCTCGGGCGCGGGGGCGCCGGTATCGCCGGCGTAGGCCCGTGCGCCCAGCACGTAGGCCGGGCGGCCGCGCACCGAGGTGAGGACGGCTCCGTCCGCCGGTTGCGGCAGCCTCCGCAGCCCGATGCAGCAGGCGGCGGGATCGAGCGGGGGCAGCCTGGCCAGGCGTTCGGCGGGTGTCAGCTTGGGGTAGCCGACATAGAGCATGACGATGCCGCTTGCGAACCACAGCAGCATCAGCACGCATCCGCCGATTCCCAGCCAGCGGTGCGCCAGGAACACCAGGCGCCGCAGGCGGGCAGGCATGTGCATGGCGTCCTCGCGTTCAGAAGCGGTGGTTCAGGGTCAGCTCGAATCGCCGTCCCGGGCCGTACAGCCATTGCGTGCTGGTGTAGTACGCGGTGGTGAAGTAGGCCCGGTCGAAGACGTTGTAGCCGCGCGCGGTGAGGGTGGTGTCTTTGTTCACGTCCCAGCGCAGGGCGAGGTCGGTCGTCGTGTAGGACGGCAGTTCGATGCGGTTGGCGCTGTCCGCATAGCGCTTGCCCACGTATTGCAGGCCGCCCATGGCGGTCCAGCGCGGCAGGAAGTTCCAGCTGATCCAGAGATTGGCCAGGCGTTGCGCCACGTTGGGCGGCACCTTGCCTTCGCGCGAAACCGCGACGGCGGGAGAGCCGGACGATTCGGTGAAGTCGTCGTAGCGGGCGCGCAGCATGGCCGCGTTGGCCTCGATCTTCCAGCCCGGCGCGAATGCCAGCGCGAGCGAGGCTTCGAGTCCGCGGGACGATTGTTCGCCGACCTGTTCGCGCAGGCTGGGGTCGTCCGGGTCGCGGGTGAGCAGGCCGGATTTGCGGATGTGGTAGGCGGCCAGCGTCCATTCGCCCTTGCCGTGCCAGAAGTTCTGCTTGAGTCCGATTTCGATCTGCTTGCCCTGGGACATGTCGAAGCCGCTGTTGGCCGGGCTCAGCATGAGCAGGCCGCTCACCGGGTCGGCCGCTTCCGCGTACTGCGCATAGAGCGCGAGATCGGGCGTGAGGTCGAAGACCGTGCCCAGGCGCCAGCCCACGTCGGCGTAGGTTTTGGAGAGCGCGCGCGCGCCGGCGACGAGGTCGTCGCGCACGATCCGGGCGTGGTCGTAGCGCAGTCCGCCGATGACGGACCAGCGCGAGCTCAACGCGAGCCGGTTCTCCGCGAAGAGCGCATATTGGTCCGCCTCGTTCCGGTAGCGCGGAATCGTGGGGATGTCGCTCTCGAAGTGGCCGTGCGCGGGGTCATAGGGGTCCACCGGCCCGGAGCTGCCGGTGTAGGTGTTGTTGGTGTGCTTGAAGGTGCTGTGGTTGAGGTCGAAGCCGACCGAGAGCGTGTTGTCCAGGCCCGCCAGCCTGCCCTTGAAGGCCGCGTCCATGGTCAGGCCGGTCTGGTTCTGGTCGTGCGAGATGGCCGTGTTGTCCGAGCGGTCGATGAGCCCGGTGCCTGGGTTGTAGACATAGCGTTCCGCATCGCGCCAGTCGCGCCGGCTTTCGATGCGGTAGAGCCGCGCGCGCACCGTGGTGGCGTCGTTGGGCGTCCAGGTGGAGTCGAGCTGGGTCCATTGGTCGCGAAAGCGCATGAAGCTGTCGCTGACGTTGTAGTTCTCGTGGCGGACGGCGTCGCGCTGTTCTCCGTCGATGAGCGGCGTGCCGAAGTAGCGCATGGGGCGCTGGTAGCCATACGCGTAGCTGAGCGTAGTGGTCCATTGGGGCGAGGGATCCCAGCGCAGCGCGCCGGAAAAGGTGGCGTCGCCCGATTGTCCGAGATCCACCCAGCCGTCGGTGTAGTTGCCGCTGAGGTCCAGCCGGTAAGACAGGGTGTCGCTCAGTGCGCCGCCGCTGCCCAGCCCCAGCCGGGCAGTGTCCTGCGTGCCCACCGTAGCCTGGACCTCGTTCTCGATGGGGCCGCGCGTGGGCTTTTTGGGTATTACGTTGACCACGCCGCCGATCGCGCCGTCGCCGTAGATGACCGAGGCGGGGCCGCGCAGCACCTCGATGCTCTGCACCGACCAGGTGTCGAAGGGGAAGGTGACGCCCACGCCGCCGTACTGGCGCAGCCCGTCGTACAGGCGCATCACCGAGGTGCTGTCGGTGAAGCCGCGAGAGGACAGGGCGCTGTTGCCGTTGCCGGGGTGGGGCATGGCCGAAATGCCGGGCGCGCGCGTGATGGCGTCGAGCACGTTCGTGTCGCCGCGCGACTCGATCTGTTCGCGGGAAATAATGTCCACGCTGGCGGGGGTCTGCATGGGCGTGAGGCCCAGGTTGGAGCCGGTGGAGGCGGGCTGGTTCAGCGAGGACTCGGCGCCGGCGGACACGACGATGGGCTGGAGTTCGGCGGGGGATTGCTGCTGCGCATGGGCGGGCGCCGTGGCCAGCGCGAGCGGGAAGAGGGCAAAGCGGGCGAAGAGGGGGCGCGGCGCGGGCAGTCTGCGCGCGCCCGTCGTCTCGGCGGGGGTGGCCATAGGGTCTGGGTCCTGTGTGCGCGGCCGTTCGCCGCGGCCGGGCCGCGAACGGACCCGGCCGCGCGGACGGCGGCGGAATAAACGGGAAAAGCGTCAAGACCGGCCTTGCGGCCGGCGTCGGGACGGTCAGACCAAGGGCGGGGCCCGCGCGAGCGCGACGTTCCAGCACGAGGGCTCGCGCGGTGCGAGCGGAACGGGCATGGCCCACGAAGCGGGGCCGGAGAGTCCGGGAACGAAACTGGGCTGGACGGGCTCGGGCGCCGTGGCCGGCGACACGCACAGCAGGCAGAAGCCGGCGTGCGCCAGCGAGGCGTCGGCCTTTTTCTCCGGCGCGGCGCCGGCCGGAAGTTCCAGCGTGGCGAACTCGTGTTCGCCCACGCCGCAGAATTGCACCAGAACCTTGCGCGCAGCGGCAGGCTCGCCGCTGGCCAGTCCCAGGACCGGCAGCAGCGTCGCGAAGAGGAAGGCGAATAGCACCGCCCAGCTGATCCGGCGCTGGACGGCGAGAGGCGCGCGCATAGGAAAAATCGAGATCCGATCCGGAATCGAAGCCGATTCTATCAGCCGGACGCAGGCCAGGATGACAAGAATTGTTTCATCTTGGGGCCTTGTGCTATCTATCTACTAGTAGGTAATATTCCCTCCATCGACGCAGCGCACCGTGGCGCCGAACCTGGAAGTACCGCAGTACTTCTTTTTCTTTCTCCGAATATCTATCTATAAGTAGATAGTTTTCGGACTATAGCAAGCTCATCGGAGATTTCATCATGAAGACCTTTTTGTCCGCCGTCGTTCTTTCCGCAACTTTCGCCGGCGCCGCCGTCCAGGCCGGCGAGCTGGACTACCCGCCGCCCGCCGATACGCACAGCACCGTAACGCGCGTTCAGGTGGAACAGGAACTGGCCCAGGCCCGCGCCAACGGCGAGCTGGCGTTTGGCGAAGAAGGCTATGCCGCCACGCAGTTTGCCCAGTCCGGCAGCGTCAGCCGCGCGCAGGTGCAGGCGGAACTGGCGAGCGCCCGCGCCCGTGGCCTGACCGAAAGCGGCGAGCTGGACTATCCGCCCGTCCAAGGTTGAGTTTTTTTCCGTCACAAACCTATCTATCCATAGATAAGCGCATCGCGCTCTGGAGATCATCATGAAGACCCTCGTTTCCGCGCTCGTTCTTTCCGCCACGTTCATGGGTTCGGCCTACGCCGGCGAACTGGACTATCCGCCTGCCCTGGACACGCACAGCGCCGTGACGCGCGCCCAGGTGGAGCAGGAGCTGGCGCGGGCCCGCGCCAACGGCGAACTGGCGTTCGGCGAAGAAGGCTATGCGGCCGCGCCCGTCGCGCAGGCGGGCGACGTGAGCCGCGCCGAGGTGAAGGCGGAACTGGCCGCCGCCCGCCGCGACGGCCTGACGGCGAGCGGCGAGCTCGAGTATCCGCCCGTTGCCGGTTGAGCGGCATGGCGAGGAACCGCGGATTCCGGTGCGCGGCGTCGCCCGCCGGAATCCGCGTCGTCGTCCAGCCCGGCGCGGCGCGGGTTCATGCCTATGCCGTCCCAACCTATTAGTAGGTAATATGCAGCCATGGACACCCCAGCCTCGACTTCCACCCGCCAGCAATTGCTGGATTACGCCCAGACGCTCATCCGCACGCGCGGCAGCAACGGTTTCAGCTACCGCGACCTGGCCGAGCACGTCGGGGTGAAGACCTCCAGCATCCACTACTATTTCCCGTGCAAGGACGACCTGCTTTACGAGGCGGTCGAGGCCTATAGCGCCCGGGCGCTGCAGGCCGTGCGCGATATCGACACGGCGTTGCCCGCGCGCGAGCAGTTGCATGCCTACTTGTCGTTGATGGAATCGCACGCCTGCGCCAGCAACCAGGAAATGTGCCTGGGCGGCATGCTGGCGGCCGAGGTGGGCAGCCTGCCCGAACGCGTGCGCGGCGCCCTGCAGGGATTCTTCCGCGCGCACGAGGCCTGGATCGCGCGCGTGCTGGAAGCGGGCGCGACGCAGGGCACGCTCAAATTCAACGGCACGCCCGAATCGGCCGCGCGCGCGGTGTTCGCCACCATTCAGGGCTGTCTGCTGGTGTCGCGCCTGTTCGAGGCGCCGCCTCGGTTGTGCGAGGCGATCAGCGCGATCTACGTGCAGAGCCAGCCAGCCGGCGGAACGCCGGCGGGCTGACCGCCGCCAGCCAGCGCCCCGTGGCGGTCGGGGCGTGGCTACGCAACGAGATGGTTTTCGTCGGCGAAACGGCGGGCTTCGTCCAGTATCCATGCGCGGAAGCACTCCAGCGGATAGCTGGCTCGCATGTTGCTGGGATACACGAGCTGGTAGGCATCCTCGCCGGGAATGGACAGCGGATGCGCGCGGATGACGCCCTGCCGCCACGCCGATTGCGGAACGAAGAACTCCGGCACCAGCGCGATGCCCAGCCCCGATTCCGCCGCGCGCACCACCATGGACTGCAATTCGAAGCCGGCGCTCTGCGCCTGGCCCAGGTTTCCGGGCACGCCGGCGGCCTCGAACCATTGCTTCCACGATTCCGGCCGGGTGGTCGAATACAGCAGCGGATAGCGCAGCAGGTCTTCCGCGCGTTCGAGCTGGCGTCCGATCAGGTCCTGGCGCGCCACCGTCACCATGGTTTCCCCGAACAGGCGCTCCGAGGTGGCGTGCGGCCAGATCGGCTTGCCATGGTGGATGGCGGCGTCGAAGTGTTCTTCCTCGAACGAGAAGGGGCTGGTCCGCACGCCCATGTTGATGCGGATGGCGGGGTATTTCTCGTAGAAGCGCGGCAGGCGCGGGATGAGCCATTCGAGGCCGAAGGTCGGAAGCACGGCCAGCTCCAGGCTGCCCCGGCCGCCGCCGTGCGCGGCGACGGCCAGGGTGTTCTTCTCGAGCGCGCGCAGCGCGTCGCGCACCTGTTCGCTGTAGAGGCGCCCGGGCCGGGTCAGCACGACTTTCTGCTTGACCCGGACGAAGAGCGAGACGTTGAGGTTCTCCTCGAGCAGGCTGATCTGCCGCGAGACGGCGCTTTCGGTAACGGAGAGTTCGCGCGCGGCCAGGGTGAAGCTCTCATGGCGCGCCGCGGCCTCGAAAGCGCTCAGCGCGGCCATGCTCGGCGTTCGGATACGGCGCATGATTCGACTTGCTCCCGGCGTAAGATCGGACACCGATAGTAGGCATCCGCGTACATGGTCCGCAAGCCGCGCCGGCCGCCGCGGCTAGTTTGCCGAGATGCCGCGCTCTTTGATGAGGGCGCTCCAGCGCTGGCGCTCGCCGGCCTCGAAGGCCGACAGCGCCTGTCCCGAAAGCGCGCCCGGCGTCGCGCCCAGCGCGGCAAGCTGCTCTTTGACCGCGGGCGTGGCCAGCGCTTTTTGCGCGGCGTCGATCAGGGCGGCCTGCACGTCGGCGGGCGTGCCGGCCGGGGCATACAGCGCAAACCAGGCGGTCACGTCGAAATCCTTCAGGCCGGCTTCCGCCACGGTGGGCACGTCGGGCAGCGCCGCGCTGCGGCTGGCCGAGGTGACGGCCAGGGCGCGCACCCGCGCGCCGTCCTTGAGCTGGCTGAGCGTGGTGGGCAGGTTGTCCATGAGCACGTCGACCTGGCCGCCGATCAGCGCGGGCATGGAGCCCGACACGCCTTTGAACGGCACATGCAGCATCTGGATGCCCGCCGCCTGTTCCAGGTAGGCGCCTGTGAGGTGCACCGAAGAGCCGATGCCCGGCGTTGCGTACGTGATGGGCCGGCTCTGGTTGGCGCGCGCCTGGGAGAACAGGTCCTGCAGGCTCTTGATGCCGGAGTCCTTGCGCACCGCGATCACGTTGGGGGTGGTGAACACCATCGACAGCGGCGCGAAGTCCCGGCCCGGGTCGAATGGCATGTCGGGGTAGATGTACGGGTTGATGGTCTGCGTGCCGATGGTGCCCAGGCCGATGGTGTAGCCGTCGGCCTGGGCGCGCTTGAGCACTCCCATGCCGATGTTGCCGCCCGCGCCGGCGCGGTTATCGACGATGATGGACTGCTTCAGGTACGGGCCCATGGCCTGCGCGATCGTGCGCGCGGCGAGGTCGGACGTGCCTCCGGCCGGGTATGGCACGATCATGGTGATGGGATGCGAGGGGTACGTATCGGCCTGGGCGGCGAATGCGGCGCTGCCGAGCAGCGCAAGGCCGACGATCCTGCTTGCAAAAGCGAACTTCACGAAAAATAGTCTCCAGATTCTTGCATGAGGCGTTTTTTTCTCCCGCGCCTCGTTCCGGGATCGCGGACCCGGATTTCAGATCCGCAGGTCGATCAGGAACGGGCCGTTTGCCGCGAAGCTGCTTTTCATCAGGTCGGCGCATTCTTCCAGGGTGGCGGCGCGCGCCGCGTCCACGCCCATGGCGTTCGCCAGCCCGACCCACCCGAGCGACGGATTCCCCAGGTCCAGCATGCTCATTGCCGTTGCGCCGGGCGTGGCGCCGACATTGCGGTATTCGCCGATGAGGATGTTGTATTTGCTGTTGTTGAGAATGATGGTGGTCACCGGCAGGCGTTCGCGGGCCTGGGTCCACAGCGATTGCAGCGAGTACATCGCGGAGCCGTCGGCCTGCAGGTTGATGACCCGGCGCTGCCCGCCCGCGCCGATGGCCGCGCCGGTGGCCACCGGCATGCCGTCGCCGATGGCGCCGCCCGCCAGGTGCAGCCAGTCGTGGGCGGGGGCGGCGTGCGTGTGTTTGTAGAAGCCGCGGCCGAACGAGACGCTTTCGTCGGACACGATGGCGTTCTCGGGCATGAGCGCCGCCAGCGTCCGGGCCAGGCCCTCCGGCGTGGGCGCGCCGGCGGCCGGTTCCGGGCGCGGGCCGGGGTCGGGAATTTCCGCTTCCGGTGCGTTCAGGGCGCGCACCAGTTCCCGCAGCGCCTGGACCGGATCCTGGTCGGGCCGCGACAGGACGTGCAGTTGCGCGTCGGGCGCGTACTGCGTGGAGGGCATGCCCGGATACGCGAAAAAGCCCACGGGCGCCTTCGCGTTGACGAGAACAATGTGCTTGTACCGCTGCAGGGCGCTGATGGCCGCGTCCATGGCGTAGGGCACGCGCTCGAGCTGGAGCCGGCCACGGCCGCGCGCCACGTGCGCGGTGACGTAGTCGCCCAGCAGGGCCGCGCCGGTCGCCTGCGCGACCCGCCAGGCCAGGCCCTGGGCCTCGGCGAGCACGGCCGGGCCGGCGAGCAGGATCAGCGTGTCCGCCCCGTGTGTACGCAGGGTGCGGGCGGCGCGCTCGATGACGTGGCCCTCCACCGCGGGGGCCGGCGAGGGTTCGTCCGCCCGGCTCACCACGCCGCCCTCATTCCACGATACGTCGGCGGGCAGGATGAGCGTGGCGATCTGGCCCGGATAGGCGCGCGCCGCCTGCACGGCCTGCGCGGCGTCGCGGCCCAGGTGCTCGGCTTTTTCGCTGGTGCGCACCCACTGCGATACGGTCTGCGCCATGCCGGCGGTGTCCGCCGTCAGGGGGGCGTCGTGGGGACGGTGATACGTGGCCTGGTCGCCGACGATGTTCACGATGCCGCTGCGCGCGCGGCGCGCGTTGTGCAGGTTTCCCATGCCGTTGGCCAGGCCGGGCCCGCAGTGCAGCAGCGTGCAGGCCGGCTTGCGCGCGATGCGGAAATAGCCGTCGGCCATGCCGGTTACCACGTTTTCCTGCAGGCCGAGCACGCATTTCATCCCAGGAACCTGATCCAGCGCAGCCACGAAATGCATCTCGCTGGTTCCGGGATTCGCGAAACACGTGTCCACGCCGGAGGCAAGCAGGGTTTTGACCAGGCTGTGGGCGCCATTCATGTTCGTCTCTCCATTGCATTGATCGCCGCGCGGGGCGGGCGCCGCCTTCGGCGCATGAAGCCCGATATTCTTGCGGCCCGGCGCGGGGCCGTAAAGCAATGAAATCTTGAGACGTGATGAGTTTTATGAATCGAGCGCCGCCTCCCGAGGCCGGGCGGTCCCGGAAGGCGGCGCGCGCGGCTACCCCAGCGCGCGCGCCATGTCGGTGCTGGCGCGCGCCTGCACACCCAGGTCGCGCATGCGCTGGATGAAGGCGGCCTGCGCGTCCTCGAAGCCCGCCACGGGGCTCATGCAGTCGGTGAGCAGCACCACGCGCGACAGCCGGCCGCCGGGCAGGTATTCGGCCAGGTGCTCCACGGTGGCCTTCACGCAGTGGCTGCCGGCCTCGCCCGCGACCAGGATGAGGTCGGCGCGGTCCAGGGCATCGAGCAGCGAGCGGTTGAGCTGGCTGCGCGGGTCGTCCGGGTCGGGCACCTCGGCCATGAGCGCGCTGTAGTGCTCGGTCCAGGGATTGGTGCCCTTGGGCACCTTGCGCACGATGAGCTGGCGCTGGTCTTCCCAGCGGCTGTAGGCCGCGTGCACATCCGCGTGGACGTTGTGCCCCCAGGTGCCGATCTCGCAATGCAGCGGCCACACCATCAGGGTGTAGCGGCCGCGCGATTCCAGTTCGTCCAGGTACGACAGCGTGCGGGGAAGGTCGTCGAGGTGGCGCGGCTGGTAGTCGCCGGCCCGCACCTGCGCGGCGGTGATGGGGGTGAAGGGCGCCACGTCGGAGCCGTCGCGCCGGCGCCAGAAAATCGGGTGCGCGATGTCGAGCCGGTGATGCGAGTCGAGCGTGACGGTGATGGCGTCCAGGGCATCGGCGCTGGCGTCGATGAACGCGGCCAGGCGCCGCATGTCGGCGTGGGCGCCGGACACGGGCAGCGCCGGCTGCCGCGGGCGGCCGGTGACCGGATCGGCGGGCAGGTGGCTGGAGGGCAGGTCGCAGAAGTCATTCTGCGGATCGATGATCAGGAGGTGAACGGAGCGCGGCATGACGAAAGCGAAGAATGGGCAGAAACAACTATAGACCGGCCGGGCGGCGGCGCTTCAGAAAAGCACAAGGTGTTCAGGGTGATCGGGTAGCTGGCGCAGCAGGCTGCGCCAGCTCCGCCACAGGCGCCACGCGATGGCGGCGGCGATTCCGGCGATGATGACGAACGGCATGGCGATTCTCCTCATTTTTTCGCACGAACGTGCGAAATTTGGACGGCGCAGGCGGCGGACATGGCCGGACGCCTTATCCGATGAACTGGAAACTGCGGTAAGTGGAGATCAGGCGCTCATAGGCGGCGCGCACGCGCTCGCCGGCGCGCGGATCGCGCAGGAAGCGGGCGTCGTGCATCAGGCCGACCATGAGGCTGTAGATTTCGAACACTAGCTGTTCCGGGTCGGTGTCCGGCCGCAGGTGCCCGGCCTCCAGGGCCTGGACGGCGGTGCGCACCAGCGAGCCGCGCCAGCGCCGCACATTGTTTTCGAGCAGCGCGCGCAGCGGCGACTGCAGGTCGTCGTACTCGAAGGCGCCGGCCACGTAGATGCAGCCGGTGAGCGTCTCGACGTTGCTCGCGCGCGCCACCCAGTTGGAAACCATGGCGTTGAGCCGCGGCAGGCCCCGGGGAGCGGCCAGGGCGGGCGTGAACACGGCCGCGAGAAAACGCCGGTCGTACTCGTCCAGCACGGCTTGCTGCAGCGCCTCCAGCGAACCCACGCGCGAAAAGACGCCGCTCTTGCTGATGCCCAGGCGACGCGCGATCTCGCCCAGCGACAGGCGCTCCAGCCCCTCGGCGGCGGCCATGTCCAGCGCCGCATCCACGATGGCGGCATAGGTGAGTTCGCTTTTTTCGGTCTTGGCGTGCATACGCGCCAATTTAGCACGGCCATGCGAAAAAGAAAGCCGCGTCCCGCTTTTTGCCGCCGGGCCGTCCCAAGGCAAAAACGGCCCCCCCGGGGGCAGCAAGCCCGCGCAGCGGGCGCACCCTTCCCCTGGCGGGAAGGGCGCTGCACGCCAGCGTCAGGCCTGGGCGGCCTTGAACGCCTGCCGGTACTTGTGCAGCAGCGGCTCGGTGTAGCCGTTGGGCTGCGTCAGGCCCTCGAACACCAGGGCGCAGGCGGCCTTGAATGCGAGCGAGGTATCGAAATGGCCCGCCATGGGCCGGTAGGCCGGGTCTGCCGCGTTCTGGCCGTCGACTACCCTGGCCATGCGCTTGAAGGTTTCCATGACCTGCTCGCGGTTGGTAACGCCGTGGCGCAGCCAGTTGGCGATGTGCTGGCTGGAAATGCGCAGGGTGGCGCGGTCTTCCATGAGGCCGACGTTATGGATGTCGGGCACCTTGGAGCACCCGACGCCCTGGTCGATCCAGCGCACCACGTAGCCCAGGATGCCCTGGACGTTGTTGTCCAGCTCCTGCTGGATGTCGGCGGCCGGCCAGTCGGGGCTGGCGGCCACCGGCACGGTCAGCAGGCCGGCCAGCAGTTCCTCGCGCACGTCGGCCAGGCGGGTGCGTTCGAGATCCTGCTGCACTGCCTGTACGTCAACCTGGTGGTAGTGCAGCGCATGCAGCGTCGCGGCGGTGGGCGAGGGCACCCAGGCCGTGTTGGCGCCGGCCTTGGGGTGGGCGATCTTCTGCTCCAGCATCGCCGCCATCATGTCGGGCATGGCCCACATGCCCTTGCCGATCTGGGCCCGGCCGCGCAGGCCGCAGTCCAGGCCGACCAGCACGTTGTTGCGCTCGTAGGCGGCGATCCAGGCGGTGGATTTCATGTCGCCCTTGCGCAGCATGGGGCCGGCTTCCATGCTGGAGTGCATTTCGTCGCCGGTGCGGTCGAGGAAGCCGGTATTGATGAAGGCCACGCGCGCGCTTGCCGCGCCGATGCAGGCCTTGAGGTTGACGCTGGTGCGCCGCTCCTCGTCCATGATGCCCATCTTGATGGTGTTGCGCGGCAGTTCGAGCAGGTCTTCGACGCGGCCGAACAGCTCGGTGGCGAAGGCCGCCTCGGCGGGGCCGTGCATCTTGGGCTTCACGATATACACCGAGCCGCTGCGGGAATTGCGCTTGTTGCGGCGGTCGGGCAGCGCGGCCAGCGTGGTGACGACGGCGTCGAGAATGCCTTCGGGAATCTCCTGGCCGTCGCGATCGAGAATGGCCGGGTTGGTCATGAGGTGGCCCACGTTGCGCACGAACATGAGCGAGCGGCCGTGCAGCGTCAGGGACGAGCCGTCGGGGCGCGTGTACTGGCGGTCGGGGTTGAGCCGGCGGACGAAGGTCTTGCCGCCCTTGCTCACTTCCTCGGTCAGGTCGCCCTTCATGAGGCCGAGCCAGTTGCGGTAGATGTGCACCTTGTCTTCGGCGTCGACCGCGGCCACGGAGTCTTCGCAGTCCATGATGGTGGTGACGGCGGCCTCCATGAGCACGTCCTTGACGCCCGCCGCATCGGTGGCGCCGATGGCGTGCGCGCGGTCGATCTGGATTTCGAAGTGCAGGCCGTTGTGCTTGAGCAGGACGGCCGAAGGCGATCGGGCGTCGCCCTGGTAGCCGGCGAACTGCGCGGGGTTCTTGAGCCCGGCGGCGCCCGAGGGCAGGGCGATGCGAAGCTGGCCGTTTTCGACGGTGTAGCCGGTGGCCTCGGCATGGGAGCCCTGGGCCAGCGGGGCGGCGGCGTCCAGGAAGGCGCGCGCGCGCGCGATGACGGCGCGGCCGCGCTCGGGGTTGTAGCCCTGGCCGGTATCGCCCGGCGTGGCGGGGATGGCGTCGGTGCCGTAAAGGGCGTCGTACAGGCTGCCCCAGCGCGCGTTGGCGGCGTTCAGCGCGTAGCGCGCGTTGGAAACCGGCACCACCAGCTGGGGGCCGGCCTGCTCGGAGATCTCGGCGTCCACGTTTTCCGTGGTGGCGCGCACCTCGTCGGGCTGCGGCAGCAGGTAGCCGATGTCTTCCAGGAATTTGCGGTAGGCGGCGGGGTCGGCGATGGGGCCGGGGTGGGCGCGGTGCCAGGCATCCAGCTCGGCCTGCAGGCGGTCGCGCTCGGCAAGCAGGGCGCGGTTGCGCGGGGCGAGGTCATGGACCAGTTCGGCGAAGCCCTGCCAGAAGGCGTCGGCGTCCAGGCCGGAACCGGGCAAGGCTTCCTGTTCGATGAACTGGACGAGGTTGGCCGCCACTTGCAGGCCATGTTTCTGGATGCGTTGCGTCATACGGGTCTCTGCGGATCGGATGGTATGGCTGGCCGGCGCCGGGCGCCGGGAAAACGGTTCCCACATCATCGGCCGCGGGGCAGGCGATGTCCATAGCAAAACCCGCTGGTCATACCAGTTTTTGTGCGGCGCACAGGACAGGTGCGGGATTTTTATGATTAGATATCAGCCACTTATTGGAAATCCGCGGCAGCCTTCGGCGGTGCGTGGAATTTGGTCAGACCAGTAGACGGAGCGCGCATGCACGCGGAAACGGAAACCAGGCCCCGGCCCGTGGCGGACGAGGTGGCCGAGCGCATCGAGCGCCTGATCCTCGATGGCGTGCTCAAGGCGGGCCAGGCGCTGCCCTCCGAGCGCAGGCTCACGGAAAAGCTCGGCGTGTCGCGCAGCGCGCTGCGCGAAGGGCTGAAACTGCTGCGCGCGCGCGAAATCATCCACACGGCGCAGGGCAAGGGCTCGTACGTGGCGCGGATTTCCCAGGTGGATGCCGGGCCGCTGATGCACCTGTTCAATTCGCAGCCGCGCACCCTGTACGACCTGCTGGAAGTGCGTTCCCTGCTGGAGGCCGAATCGGCGCGGCTGGCGGCCATACGCGGCACCGAGGCCGATTTCATCATGATCCGCCGGCGCTACGACGAAATGATGGCCGCGCAGGCAACCGAAACCGACACCGCGCGCCACGCCCATCTCGACCACGCCTTCCATCTCGCCATTTGCGAGGCCTCGCACAATCCGGTGCTGGTGCACACGCTGCAGTCGCTCACCGACCTGCTGCTGGGCTCGGTGTTCGCCTGTGTGAACAACCTCTATCACCGCCAGCCCGAGAAGCGCCAGATCGACCGCCAGCATGCCCGGCTCTACCACGCCGTCATGGCGCGCCAGCCCGAGCAGGCGCGCAAGGCGGCGGCCGATCACGTGGACAGCGTGCGCCAGAGCCTGGCGGACATCGAGCAGGAAGAACAGCGCCTGATCCGGGCCACGCGCCGCATGGAAGGATGGGCCTGAGCGCGGCCGCGCGGCCCGGCCGCGGGGGCGCCGTTCAGGCCAGCGCGGGCCGTTCCAGCGCCAGGGGCTTGCCCGCGTAGATGCGTCCGTAGCGGTTTTCGAGCAGGCTATCCAGGGCGATGGCCTCCTGGCCCACGAATCCGCGCGAGGGCAGCGCGCCCGAGGCCACCAGGTCCAGCGCGGCGCAGATGCCGGCCGCGGTGGAAAGCTGGATGGCGCTCAGCGTATGGCCGTCCAGTTCGGCGCCGAAGATGCGCACCGGGTGAGATTCCTCTTCCAGGCGGCCATGGCGCATGCCGCTGGCCGCCACCAGGATGACGATGACGTCCTGGTCGGTGGTGGGAATGGCCGTCTCAAGAATTTCCTTGAGCAGGTCGCGGCGGTCGCGCAGGCGCAGGTCGTTGAGCAGCAGCTTCATCAGGGCGCAATGGCCCGGGTAGCGCACGGACTTGTAGTCCACGTTGCGCGCCTTGCCCACCAGCGTGGCGGGCAGCGTGCCCAGTCCTCCGGAGGTATTGAAGGCCTCGTATTCCACGCCGTCCAGCGTGAACGTCTCGTAGCCTTCCAGCGCGGCCACCGTGGTCAGCTCGCCGTCGACGATGGCCTCGCAGGGGTTGCAGTACTCATTGATCAGCCCCTCGGTGCTCCACGTGAGGTTGTAGCGCAGCGCGTTCGAGGGATAGCGCGGCAGGGCGCCCACGCGCATGCGCAGGTCCAGCAGCCTGTCGAAGCGGCGGGCCAGCGCGTGGCCGACGATGCCGATGAAGCCGGGCGCGAGCCCGCACTGGGGCATGAGCACGCTGCCTGCCTCCCGGCCCAGCGCCTGGATGGCGTGGGTGCTGGCCACGTCCTCGGTCAGGTCGAAATAATGCACGCCGGCGCGGGCGGCCAGCGTGGCCACCGCGACCGCGCGATGAAACGGCAGCGCATTGACGACGGCATAGCGGCCCCGCATCGCCCGGGCGATGGCTTCGTCATCGGAGGCGGCCAGGGTGTCGCAGCCCAGCTCCGCGACCGCCCGCAGCCGCGCGGCATCCCGGTCCACGGCCAGGACTTCGTAGTCGCCGCTGCGCTGAAGCATGAGGGCGATCGCAAAGCCGATCTTGCCGGCGCCGAGCAGCAGGACGGGTTTCGGGGTGTTGGCGGCCATGGCGGAACTCCTGGGAGGGAATGGCCCTATCCTATGATTCCGGTCCGCCGATGTGTAGCAGGCATTTTGACGAAATGCCGTTAAATTATGTCGATTCGACCAGTATAAAAATCAAATCGTCAAAACAGAAAGCCTCGCGGCAGGGCCGGAGGCTTTCGGGGCGCCGGGCCGAAGCCCGGCCGCGGCGCGGGCCGGGGATCAGCCGTGCACCGGCGGGTAGTCCAGGTTGCCGAAGGTGACGATGCCGTCAGCCTTGGCCTGGGCCAGTTGCGATTGCACCTCCGAACGCGACACCGAGGTCGCCTCGGCCTGCGCAACGGGCGGATAGTCCAGGTTGCCGAAAGTCACTTCGCCGGCCAGGCGGGCCTGCGCCATTTCGGTTTGCACGTCCTGCGCGCTCAGGGTGGACTTCGCGGGGATGGCCGCGGGGTAGCCTTCTTCGCCGAAGGTGTATTGGCCCGAAGCCTTGGCCTGTTGCAGCTCGGCCTGGACCTGGGCGCGGCTGGGGCCCTGGTCGGCTTCGGCGGCCTGGGCGCCGGCGGCCAGAACGGACATGGACAACATCAAAGCGGTAGCAAGGGTTTTCATGGCAGACCTCCGTTGTCTTTGAGCTGGGATCCGAACCTCGGGCTGAATTGTCTGGGGTTCGCTTGCTGTGTCCCGATGAGTGGCATTCTGTGCTCAAAGACTCCTGGGATAAACCCTGATTGCCTGAAAACATTTTTCCAAATAATTGGATAATCGATCCGAATTTCGCCAAATGGCGCCATGGATGGCGATATTTCCACCAGATGACAAATAGCCTCCACCAGAGGCTGGCCGCCCGGCCGTCTCTTCTGCGGCCGGGGCGGCCATGGGCCGGCGTCAGCGGTTCAGCTCGGCCAACGCCTCGTCGTACTCGTCGCGCGCTTCCTGCAGTTTGCGCTGCGCCTTGGAGATCTTGTCCGGCTTGCCCTTGCTGCGGGCTTCGGCAAGCTCGCGTTCGCGCTCGGCGACCTTTTCCTGTTTCTCGCGCACGTCGGCCTCGCGCCGGGCCTGCAGGCGCTCGTCGGTGCAGTGGGCCTGGGCCTCGGCCAGCGCCTTGCGCAGACCGGCCTCGCGCCGGCTGTTGTTCTGGGCCTGGGCGGCGGCGATGTCGTTCTGGATGTGGCAGATCTTGGCCGCGCAGCCGCGCTGGGCGGAGCAGTCGGTCGCGGCCTGGGCGGCGGGGGCGAGCACCGCGGCGGCGAAGGCCGCGGCCAGGGTCTTGAGGACGGGGGACATGAGGCGCATCTCCGGAAAAAGGGCCAGGCTCCATCTTCGCCCAGTCCGGCCCCCGGACACAATGCGCGGCGCGGATCAGCGGATCAGCGAACCGGCCAGGGCGGCGACGATGAGCAGCACGCCCAGCCAGAGGTTGGCGCGGAACAGCATGAAGTTGCGGTCCGGGCGCTGGATGTCGAACACCTTGAGCTGCCAGGCCAGGTGCAGCGCCACGGCCGCGATGCCCGCGAAATAGGCCCATGACATGCCCATGGCGTAGCCGCCCCAGGCCCACAGCGCCACGGTCGCGAGATAGAAGCCGCCGATCCAGAGCTTGCCCTGGTCGCCGAAGCGCATGGCGGTGGAATGCAGGCCCAGCCTGAGGTCGTCGCGCACGTCCACGTAGGCGTAGATGCTGTCGTAGCCCACCTGCCACAGCACCGCGCCGGCCCACATGGCGATGGCGGCCAGGGGCACCTGGTTCTGCGTATCGGACCAGGCCATCAGCATGCCCCAGTTGAAGCAGATGCCCAGCACCACCTGCGGCCAGTAGGTCACGCGCTTGCACAGCGGATAGATGAAGACGAAGGGCAACACCGCCACGGCCAGCCAGCGGCTCATCTCGTTGATGAAGAAAAGCAGCGATCCGCACACCAGGAGCTGGCCCAGCAGGAACCAGACCGCGTTCCGCATGCTCAACTGGCCGCTGGTGAGCGGTCGGAAGCGCGTGCGCTCCACGTGCTTGTCGAAGTTGCGGTCGCACATGTCGTTGACCGTGCAGCCGATGCCGCGCATGAGCAGCGCGCCCAGCGAAAAGACGATGAGGCGCTTCAGGTCGGGCAGGCCGCCCGCGGCCTGCACCAGCGCCGCAATGCACGGCAGCAGCGTCAGCCAGGTGCCGATGGGCCGGTCGAGCCGGCAGAGGCGCGCATAGGGGCGCCACGACCGGGGAAGCCAGCGTTCAACCCAGTCGGTAAAGACGATGTCGCTGAGATCGGCGGGAGTGGAGTTGGGGGCGCTCACGGTAATCGCGGTGACGGGAACTCGAAACGGACAGCATAAAACAACGACGGCCGGGCATTGCACCCGGCCGTCGGCGAGGCGGCGGTCAGGCCGTGTATTCCTTGAGCAGCTTGCCCAGGATGGCGATGCCGGCGCGGATCTTGTCTTCGGGCACGGTGGCGAAGCTCAGGCGCATGGTGTTGGCGCGCCCGCCGCCGCTGTAGAACGGCGCGCCGGGCACGAACGCCACGTTCTGCTCGATGGCCTTCTGCAGCAGGGCGGTGCTGTCGATGTGGCCGGGCAGCGTCACCCACAGGAACATGCCGCCTTCGGGGCGCGTCCAGCTCACGGTGTCGGGGAACTCGCGCTCGATGGCCTCCAGCATGCAGCGGCCCTGCTTGCGGTAGATTTCGCGCACGTTGGGCAGGTGCTCCTGCAGGAAGCCGTCCTTGACGATCTCGTAGACCGCCATTTGCGTCAGCGTGGGCGTATGCAGGTCGGTGGCCTGCTTGGCCTGCACCAGCTTGTCGATGATGGGGCGGGCCGCCGCGATGAAGCCCAGGCGCAGGCCGGGCGCCAGCACCTTGGAGAAGGTGCCCAGGCGGATCACATTGGCGCCGTACTCGGCGGCCAGGGTGAAAAGGCCAGGCTGCGGTTCGCCGGCGTAGCGCAGCTCGCCGTAGGGGTCGTCTTCGATGATGGCCAGGCCGAGCTCGGCGGCGCGCTTGAGCAGGGCGATGCGGCGCTCCAGGCTCAGGGTGCGGCCGGTGGGGTTCTGGAAGTTGGGCAGCGCATACAGGAAGCGCGCGCCCGCGGCCAGCTCGGGGGTGATGGCCTCGGGAATCAGGCCGCCCTCGTCGGTGGGCACGGGCACGTACTGCGGCTGGTACAGGCTGAACGACTGCAGCGCGCCCAGGTAGCTGGGGTCTTCGACCAGCACCTTGCTGTCCTTGTCGATCAGCACCTTGCCCAGCAGGTCCAGCGCCTGCTGCGAGCCCGACACGATGAGGATCTGCTCGGGCGACACCTGGGCGCCGGCGGCGGCGAGGTCGGCCGCGACCCACTCGCGCAAGGGACGATAGCCTTCCGTGGGGCCGTACTGCAGGGCTGCGCGGCCATTGGTGGCCAGTACCTTGTCGAACGCGGCTCGCACGACTTCCACCGGGAAGCCAGCCGGCGCCGGCAGGCCGCCGGCGAACGAGATGACTTCGGGGCGCTCCGTTACCTTGAGAATCTCGCGGATGGCGGAACTGGTGAGCTGCTGGGCGCGTTCCGAGAAGGAAAACGCAGGTTCGATAGGCTTGTCCATGGAAGTGCTTCTTGAGAAAAGAAGAGGAAAAAAACGGGAAAAACGTCGGGGGAAAATACGCCTTCGGCTTGCTGCCCCGGAGGGCGCGAAAAAACAATTGTCCCATACGGCGGCCGGCCGGCCCCGTTTCCGGGCCGCTGCGCCTAAAATCACTTGCATCGAAAACCGCCGGTACAGTTACATTTTTCCGCCATGTTCCAAGCCGCTCCTCTTTCCGCCGAATCCAAGCCCGGGCTGTATGCCGGGCTGGCCGCCCAGGCCCGCGCCCTGCTCGAAGGCGAGCGCGACCGCATCGCCAACGCGGCCAACCTGAGCGCGCTGGCGTTCCAGGCGCTGCCGGACCTGAACTGGGCCGGCTTCTATTTCTACGACGGCACGGAACTGGTGCTGGGGCCGTTCCAGGGCAAGCCGGCCTGCGTGCGCATTCCCCTGGGCCGCGGCGTGTGCGGCGCGGCGGCCAGCCAGCGCCAGACCCAGGTGGTGGCCGACGTCGACGCCTTTCCCGGCCATATCGCCTGCGACGCGGCCTCGCGCTCGGAAATCGTGGTGCCGCTCGTGCGCCGCGGCGAACTGATCGGCGTCTGGGATGTGGACAGCCCGCTGCCCGGCCGCTTCGACGACGAAGACCGCCAGGGCATGGAAGCGCTGTGCCGCGTCTTCATCGACAGCCTGGGCTGAACGCGTCCGCCGCCGGCGCGTTGACAGCCGCCAGTGCGCCGGGTAGATTGCCTCTCCCGCACCGCATGTCATTCATTCCGGTTTCCATGATCCAGGCCTTGCCGTTTGCCAGTTTTTTCCGCGCCATGTGCGTGGCGCTGGCCGCTGCCGGCCTGAAATCCAAAAAACAGCCGCTCATCTGACCGGAGCTTGCTGTTCCGTCAGATGGGCGACGGAACAGCGGCTTTGCGGCGGCGCCAGGCGGCGCGCGTGTTTTCCCCCGGTCTTCCCGAGCACTTCTGTACGGTTCCCCCTCGGTCCGCTACTGAAGGAGTGTTCATGTCATCCCCCGCTTCCGTGTTCCAGGGCGTCTGGATTCCGCTCGTCACCCCCTTTTCGGACGGCGCCGTCGACGGCGCTGCGCTCAGGCGCCTGGTGCGCCACGTCCGGGCCGCCGGCGTCGACGGCCTGGTGGTCTGCGGCAGCACTGGCGAAGCCGCCTCCCTGGACGATGCCGAACAGCTCGCCGTGGTGGACGCCGTGCTCGGCGAAGCCGGCGGGCTGCCCGTGGCCATGGGCCTGGCGGGCAATCACCAGGGCCACGCGCTGCGCCGCCTCGCGGCATTCGGCACGCGGCCGCTGGCCGGCATTCTCGCGCCCGCCCCCTATTACGTGCGGCCCGGCCAGCAGGGCGCGTCGGCGTACTTCCGCACCCTGGCCGACGCCTCGCCGTTTCCCCTCATCCTCTACGACATTCCGTACCGCACCGGCGCCGAACTGGAAACCGGCACCCTGCTGGCACTGGCCGAGCATCCGAACATCGCCGCCATCAAGGACTGTGGCGGCTCGCTGGACAAGTCCGCCGCGCTGATCGCCGACGGCCGGCTGCGCGTGCTGGCGGGCGAAGACCTGCTGGCGTTGCCGCTGCTGTGCCTGGGGGCCCGCGGAATGATCGCGGCGGCCGCGCACATCCGCCCGGACCTGTTCGTGGCGCTGGACCGGGCGGTGCGCGCGCAGCAGCTCGACCGGGCGCGCGCCCTGTTCCATGCGCTTGCGCCGGTGATACGGCTGGCGTTCGCGGAGCCGAGCCCCGGCCCCGTCAAGGCGTTGCTCGCGCACCAGGGCCTGATGCGCGCCGAACTGCGTGCGCCGATGCCGGCGGCGAGCGCCGCGCTCGCGGCGCGCATCGTGGCCGCCGCGGCCGGGCTGGACCGGCGCTTTCCCGCGGGTTGAGCGGGCGCGCGTCGGGGTTTGTGGTGTCTGGAATCATTTGGTAAATATTGGCGCGTCCGCCGCGGGCGGGATTGCTTATGATGCGCCCATTCCCCGGGTGAGCCCTCGACATGGCCCAAGCTTTTGAAGCGCTTTCCGCCTGGCAGGTCATGTTGGCGGGCCTGCTGTTCTTCGGCGGCATCTATCTTCTGTCCGGCGCCGCCACCTGGCTGCTCACGCGCCGCATCCTGCCGGCGCTGGGCATCGGCAGGCCGCTCGATCCGCGGCCGCTGGCGCCTGGCCAGCTGCGGCGCGAACTCGTCCAGTCCGGCGTGTCGGTGCTGCTCTTCGGCACCGGCATGATCTTTCCCTGGGGCCTGCTGCAGCTGGGCTGGGCGCGCCTGGACCCGGATGCCGGCCCGGGGCGGATCGCGCTGGAGATCCTGTTCCTGCTCGCCTGGAACGACGTGCATTTCTGGATTAACCACCGCTTGCTGCATACGCGGGCGCTCAGGCGCTTTCACCTGCCGCACCACCGCTCGGTGGTGACCACGCCGTTTTCCACCTACAGCTTCCATCCGGTGGAGGCGCTGATGCTGGGCAACGTCATCCTGCTGCCCATGGTGCTGCACGACTTCAGCTTCTGGTCGCTGTTTTCGGTGCCGCTCTTCAGCCTGTTCTTCAACTGCGTGGGCCACGCGAACTACGATTTCTTTCCCGGGGTGTCCCATGCGCACTGGTTTGCCGCGAGCCGGCGGCATCACCTGCACCACGCCTGCTATCACGGCAACTACGGGTTCCAGTTCACGTTCATGGACCGCTTGTTCGGCACGCGGCTCGCGGCCGACGCGGCCGAGGCCCAGTTGCGCGCGCACGAACGGCGCCAGACGGCGCAGGGCCATGCGTCCTGAGCGCATGCGGCCGCCCCGCCTGCGCAACCGGCGCGACTGGCAGAGCCTGGCCTACCTGGCGGCGCTGCCCGCCCTGGCGGCCTGGCAGTGGGCGCACGGATTCCGGTGGCCGCTGTACGGGCTGATGCTGTTCCTGACGCTGGGCATCGGCGTTATTCACCACAATCACACACACCTGCGCATGTGGCGCGGGCGCGCCGCGAACCGCATCACCGATTACGTCATCACGCTGCTGCAGGGGCACCCCACTTTCGTGTTCTTTCCGGCGCACGTGGCCAACCACCACCGCCACAAGCACGGTCCGCGCGACGCGGCGCGCACGTATCGGTTCGGGGGCGACACCAATCATCTCTGGGGCTATCTCATCCATCCCGCGCAGGCGGTGTGGGTGCTGTATCCGCTCTTTTTCGCCTGGCTGGGCCGGCTGCGCCGCCGCCGGCCCGGCGTGTGGCGCTATTGCATGGGCCAGTACGCGGCCTGGCTCGGGCTGTGGGGCGGCCTGCTGGCGCTGGACCCGGCCAAGGCGCTGCTGTATGTCATCGTGCCGCAACTGCACGGGCTGCACTGGCTGCTGGCCACCAACTACCTGCAGCACGCGCATGCCGATGGCGGGCCGCAGCGCGTCGCCCGCCTGAGCTACGCGCGCAATTTCGAGGGGCTGGTCAATCCGCTGCTTTTCAATATCGGCCTTCACACCGCGCATCACGAAAATCCGCGCGCGCACTGGTCGGAGCTGACCGGCCTGCATGACGGCCGCTACCGCGAGCGGGTGGACCCCTCGCTCAACGAGCCGGGCCTCGCGCCATACATGTTCCGCGTCTTCGTGCTGGGGACGCTGCTGCCGCGCTGCCGCAGCCGTTCGCGCATGGCGCCCGGGCGCCCCGGCCAATCCTGAGAGAAAACCCACGCATGCCCATTGCCTTTCATCGCGTCTACCTGGAAAGCGCCGGCTACTTCATGCCGGGCGAACCTGTTTCCAACGAGGAGATGGACCGCTACATCGCGCCGCTCAACCGGATGTCGGGACGCATCAAGCAGCGCATCCTGGCGGAGAACGGCATCCGCCAGCGCTACTACGCCATCGGCCCGGACGGCGCCACCCGCTACAGCAACGCGCAACTGGCCGGCCAGGCCATCCGCGACTGCCTGGGACGCGCCCGGGCCGAGCTGGCCGACGTGTCGCTGCTGGCCAGCGGTTCGTCGGGCGGCGACGCGCTGATGCCGGGCTTTGCCAACATGATCCAGGCCGAGCTGGCGGCGCCGCCCATGGAGGCGCTGTCGGTGCACGGCATCTGCGCCGCCGGCGTGTCGGCGATCCAGGCGGCGGCGCAGGGCGTGGAAATGGGCGGGCACGCGCGGGCGCTGGCCGTGGCCAGCGAGCTGCCGTCGCGCCTCTTCAAGCGGTCGCGGTTCGCGGCGCGCGGCTACGACGCCGACTTCGACGCGCACTTCCTGCGCTGGATGCTCTCCGACGGCGCCGGCGCGGTGCTGCTGGGCAAGGGGGAGGGCGTGCTGCCCGGCGCGTCGCAAGGCGTGCGGCTGCGGCTCAAGTGGGTCCACCAGCGGTCGTTCTCGGGCGACTATCCGGTCTGCATGCAGCTCGGCCTGTCGGCCGACCGCAGCAAGGGGCACCTGGACTATCCGTCCTGGAGCGACGCCGAGGCCGACGGCGCGCTGTCGCTGCGCCAGGACATCCGCCTGCTGCCGCACCTGTTCGACATCGGCATCCACGAGTACGCCAAGCTGGTGCGCGATGGCTGGGTCGATCCGGACCAGGTGGACCACTTCCTCTGCCACTATTCGTCGGAGAAGTTCATTCCGGTGGTGGCCGACCTCATGGAGAAGGCCGGCCTGGCCATCGCGCGCGAGCGCTGGTTCAGCAACCTGGCCTGGCGCGGCAATACGGGCGCGGCGTCCATTCTCATCATGCTGGCCGAGTTCCTCGAAACGCGCGAGGTCAGGCCGGGCGAACAGATCTTCTGCTACATCCCCGAGTCCGGCCGCTTCATGACCGCCTACATGCTGCTGGAGGCCGAAGCGGCCGACGGGCTGGCGCGGGCATCCGCCGCCCCGCAAGCGCCGGCCCGCGCGCCGGCCGGCGTCTCCGACGCGCACAGCGCCGACGCGCAGGCCATTGCGCCGCCGCACGACCCGGCCACCGCGCCCCAGGGCCTGGGCCAACTGCTCACCGAACTGGCCTCGATCTGGCATGACTACCGCTCGCGCGTGTGGCGCACGCCGCTGGTGCGCCGCCTGCGCAACCGCCGCTTCGCCACGGACGACTACCTGAACTGGATGGCGCAGTGGATTCCGCAGGTGCGCGAGGGCAGCAAGTGGATGCGCGAGGGCGCCGCCTCGCTCAGCGAGCAATACCGGCCGCTGGCCGCGCTGATCGACACCCACGCCGGCGAGGAGCAGAACGATTTCGAGATCCTGTTCCAGGACTACCGCAGCGCCGGGGGCAGCGTGCAGGACATCGACGCCTTGCGCCGCAATCCGGGCGGCGAGGCGCTCAACGCCTATCTGCACGGCCTGGCCGCCACGCGCGACCCGATCGGCTTGCTGGGCGCGATTTACATCATCGAGGGCACGGGCCAGCGCATCGTGCCGGCGCTGCTGCCGTTGCTCAAGGCCAGCCTCCGGCTGCCGCCCGACGCGTTCCGCTTCCTGGAATATCACGGCCACAATGACGAACATCACCTGGCGCGCTGGCTGTCGGCCGTGGAGCTGGCGCTGGACTGCGACGAGGACGGGCGCGCCGAGCGCCGCATCGTGGACACCGCGCGCCGCACCGCGGCCCTGTACCTGATGCAGTTCCATCACGTCATGGAGGAGGACGCCGCATGAGCCCGACGGACCGCTCGACGAATCCGGAACCGGACTTCCTGGCGCGAGGCCACGACCCGGCCGACCCCAGCCCCTGGCTGGCGCTGTACCTGGACCGCAGCACGCCCCTGCCGGACGAGGTCAAGCGCGCGTGGCTCACGGATTCCAGCAGCGCGTCGCGCCAGTACCTGCTGCCGTTCCTGCGGCCGCTGGCGCGCGCCTTCATCATCCTGATCCAGGTCGTCAAGACGTTCCTGCCGCGCCGCTGGTCGCACTCGCGGCTGCTGCACCGCATTCTGGCCTGGGGGCTCAAGCGCTTCGTCTCGCCCGAGGCCAACTGGCTGATCCTGCGGCATTTCCACCTCGGGGCGCAGATCCTCTCATTCATCGCGGCCAATTCGCCCGTGCCCATCAGCACCACGCCGCTGGAGCCGCGCGACATCGACGACCTCAAGGACGGCCTGTTCGTCAAGCACGACCTCAACCTGTTCAATTTCGTGATCCGGCTGAACCAGGCGCTGCGCGAGGCGGGCGTGGAAATGCATGCGCCGGCCGAAGTGGATTTCAGCATGATCCGCGATCCGGGCCTGAAGCTGGAGGACCTGCCGCGCGGCAGGCTGAACTTCCTCGACCTGCAAAGCGCCATCGAGCTGTTCACGCCGCTTTATCAGCTCATGCTGACCGACAACGATTTCTGGCGCGCGGCCAACTCGCTGCAGCTGGACGAAACCATCGGCATCTACGCGGCCAAGCTGCTGGGCGCGCCGCAGCACCTCATCCTGGTCAACAACAAGCATCCGCTGGTGCCCATGTCCACCTTGCGGGCGGGCTACCGGCTGGTGCTGCATGGCCTGTCCACCGAGATGCTGCACAGCCTGCTGTGCGAGATGAAAGCGGAAAGAAACGACGGCGAGCCGGCCGCGCGCGATCGCCTGAAGGCCGGCGCGCCCTAGCAATCTCCCTGAGTGGCCGGGGCGGGGCGCTGCGGTATAGTCCGTCGCTTGTCCGTCCTGCCGGGCCGCGCTTTCCAGGGGCCGGGCGCTTACTCCCAAAGCCCTCGATATGTCTCACTCCATGGAAATCATCGCTACCCTGCTGTTCGCGGTGGCGGTCTTCCACACCTTTTCCGTTCCGTTCTTCGCCAGGCTGGCGCATCGCGGCGGCCCGCATTCGGGCTTCTGGCACCTGCTGGCGGAAGTGGAGGCGGTGTTCGGCGTATGGGCCTTCGTGCTCATCGTGGCCGTGGCGGCGCTGGCGGGCCCCCACACCGCCGTGAAGTACATGGACACGCGCAACTTCACCGAGCCGCTGTTCGTCTTCGTCATCATGGTGGTGGCTTCCAGCCGGCCCATCCTGGAGCTGGTGGGGCAGGCGGTGCGGGTGGTGGCGCGGCTGCTGCCGGTGCGGCGCGAGCTGGCCACCTTCTTCGTGGTGATGTCGCTGGTGCCGCTGGGCGGCTCCTTCATCACCGAGCCGGCCGCCATGACGCTGGCCGCCATCCTGCTGCGCGACGCCTATTTCCGCAGCAGCGGACGGGCGGGCTTCAAGTACCTGACGCTGGGCGTGCTGTTCGTCAACGTTTCCATCGGCGGCGTGCTCACTGCCTATGCCGCGCCGCCCGTGCTCATGGTGGCGTCCTCGTTCGGCTGGGACACCGGCTTCATGATCGCGCACTTCGGCTGGCGCGCGGCCCTGGCGGTCTGCCTGAACGCCGCGCTGCTCACGCTGATCTGCCGCAAGGCCCTGCTCGAAGGCGACGTGGGCACCGGCGGCGGCGTGGACGCGCCCGACGGCGCGCAGGCGCGGCCGCCCGTGCCCTGGCCCGTGACCCTGGTGCACCTGGCCATTCTGGTGGCCGTGGTGCTGACGGCGCACCATCCGGCCATCTTCCTGGGCCTGCTCATGATGTTCATCGGCTTCGCCGAGGCGTACAAGCGCCACCAGAGCCGGCTGCTGATCAAGGAGGGCCTGATGGTGGGGTTCTTCCTGGCCGGCCTGGTGGTGCTGGGCGGCCTGCAGAAATGGTGGCTGCAGGATCTGCTGGGCGGGCTGGAGCCCTTCGTGCTGTTCTGGGGCGCCACGGCCCTGACCGCCATTACCGACAACGCGGCCCTGACCTACCTGGGCTCGCTGGTCGAGGGAACCAGCGAGGTCTGGCGCTACATGCTGGTGGCCGGCGCCGTGACGGGCGGGGGGCTGACGGTGATCGCCAACGCGCCCAACCCGGCGGGTTTCGCCATTCTCAAGAACCATTTCCCGGACGGCAGCATCTCATCGGGCCGCCTGTTCCTGTGCGCGGCGGGCCCCACGGCGGTGGCCGCGCTGATGTTCCTGCTGCCCGTATAGGGCGTGCCGGGCGGGCGCGCCGGCCGCGGCGGCCGGCCCGGCGGGAGCCGCCGCCGCCCGCCGTGCGCGGGCGGGCAGACCGGCGGGCGCCGACCCTTCACGAAAACCCGCTAAAATTCAAGACTTTCCCGTATTTTCCCTGCCTTGCCCATCCGCCAGGCGGCCCGATTCCGGTCGGCGCCGCGGGCCGGCCGGGCGGCGATTTTGAATGCGCCGGGCCAGGCCCGGAAGTTCCGATGCCCATCTACGCCTATAAGTGCAGCGCCTGCGGCCATGCCAAGGACGTCCTGCAGAAAATCTCCGACGCGCCGCTGACGGTCTGCCCGGCCTGCGGCGAAAGCACGTTCTCCAAGCAGGTCACCGCCGCCGGATTCCAGCTCAAGGGGTCCGGCTGGTACGTCACCGACTTCCGCGGCAACGGCAGCGGCGGCCAGGGTTCGCCCGGCTCCGCCTCGTCCTCGCCGTCGTCCGAATCCGCCTCCCCGGCCGCCGCGCCCGCCGCCAGCCCGGCCGCCGGATCGCCGGCCGCCACCTAGAGCGCATGCGATGCGTATGCGCGTCATCAAGAAGTACTTCATCACCGGCCTGCTGATCTGGGTTCCGCTGGTCATCACAGTATGGGTGCTGGGCCTGCTGGTCGCCACCCTGGAAGGGTTCGTGCCCAGCTTCCTGTCGGCCGAATCCCTCTTCGGCGTCGACATTCCCGGTTTCCGTTTCCTGCTGGTCATCGTGGTGGTGCTTCTGACGGGCGTGTTCGCCGCCAACCTGATCGGCCGCAGCATGGTCGAGCAGTGGGAAAGGCTGCTCGGGCGCATTCCCCTGGTGCGGTCCATCTACAACTCGGTCAAGCAGGTCAGCGACACCGTGCTCGCGCCCAACGGCCAGGCGTTCCGCCGCGCGGTGCTGGTGCAGTATCCGCGCGCCGGGGCCTGGACCATCGCATTCGTCACCGGCACGCCGGGCGGCGAGGTGGCCGACAAGCTCGAGGGCGACCTCATCAGCGTCTACGTGCCCACCACGCCGAATCCCACCTCGGGATTCTTCCTCATGGTGCCGCGCGGCGACACCCTGGACCTGAACATGAGCGTCGACGCGGCGCTGAAGTACATCGTTTCCATGGGCGTGGTCGCCCCGGCGCCGACGGCCGTGCCGCCAGCCCCCGCGGCCCCTTCCGCCCCCCTTCCCGCGGCGCCCGGGGCGAGCAACCCGCCCGGCGTCGATTCGTAACCCTTACGCTACAACCAAGCACACACAACGGAGTCATCCCGCATGCGTACCTGCTATACCGGCCAGGTTTGCCGTGACCATCTCGGCCAGACCGTCACCCTGTTCGGCTGGGTGAACCGCCGCCGCGACCACGGCGGGGTCATCTTCATCGACCTGCGCGACCGCGCCGGCCTGGCGCAGATCGTGTTCGATCCGGACAACGCCGCCTTCGCCACGGCCGAACGCCTGCGCAACGAATTCTGCATCCGCGTGACCGGCCTGGTGCGCGAGCGTCCTGCCGGTACGGCCAACCCCGACCTGGCCTCCGGCGAGGTGGAAGTGCTGTGCAAGGAAGTGGAAATCCTCAACGCCTCGGTGACGCCGCCCTTCCAGCTCGACGACGACAACCTGTCGGAAACCACGCGCCTGACGCACCGCGTGCTGGACCTGCGCCGTCCGCAGATGCAGCGCAATCTCATGCTGCGCTATCGCGTCTCCATCGAGGTGCGCAAGTTCCTGGACCAGCTCGGCTTCATCGACATCGAAACCCCGATGCTCACCAAGAGCACGCCCGAAGGCGCGCGCGACTACCTCGTGCCCTCGCGCGTGAACCCGGGCCACTTCTTCGCGCTGCCGCAGTCGCCCCAGCTCTTCAAGCAGATGCTGATGGTGTCCGGCTTCGACCGCTACTACCAGATCACCAAGTGCTTCCGCGACGAAGACCTGCGCGCCGACCGCCAGCCCGAATTCACCCAGATCGATTGCGAAACCTCGTTCCTCGATGAAGTCGAGATCCGCGAGATATTCGAAAACATGATCCGCCACGTGTTCAAGGTGGTGCAGAACGTCGACCTGCCTTCGCCGTTCCCCATCATGCCGTGGGCGGAAGCCATGCGCCGCTACGGTTCGGACAAGCCCGACCTGCGCGTCAACCTCGAATTCACCGACATGACCGACGTCATGCGCGACGTGGACTTCAAGGTGTTCGCCGCCGCCGCGGCCGCTCCGGGCAGCCGCGTGGTGGCCTTGCGCGTGCCGGGCGGCGCCGAGATGTCGCGCAGCGAAATCGACGCCTACACCCAGTTCGTGGGCATCTACGGCGCCAAGGGCCTGGCCTACATCAAGGTCAACGACGTGGCCAAGGGCCGCGACGGGCTGCAATCGCCCATCGTCAAGAACCTCCATGACGCCGCCCTGGCCGAGCTCATCAAGCGCACCGGCGCCCAGAACGGCGACATCATCTTCTTCGGCGCCGACCGCGAGAAGGTCGTCAACGACGCCATCGGCGCGCTGCGCGTCAAGATCGGCCACAGCGAATTCGGCAAGAAGACCGGGCTGTCCACCGAAGGCTGGAAGCCGCTGTGGGTCGTCGACTTCCCCATGTTCGAATACGACGAGGAAGACGGCCGCTACACCGCCGCTCATCACCCCTTCACCAGCCCCAAGGACGGCCACGAGGACTTCCTCGAATCCGATCCCAGCAAGGCCTACGCCAAGGCATACGACATGGTGCTCAACGGCTGGGAAATCGGCGGCGGCTCGGTGCGTATCCACCGCGAGGACGTGCAGAGCAAGGTGTTCCGCGCCCTGAAGATCGGCCCGGAAGAGGCCCGCGAGAAGTTCGGCTTCCTGCTCGACGCCCTCCAGTACGGCGCGCCGCCCCATGGCGGCATCGCCTTCGGCCTGGACCGCATCGTCACCATGATGACGGGCGCCGAATCGATCCGCGACGTGATCGCCTTCCCCAAGACCCAGCGCGCCCAGGACCTCCTGACGCAGGCGCCCTCGGAAGTCGACGAGAAGCAACTGCGCGAGCTGCATATCCGGCTGCGCAACGTCGAGAAGTAAACCCATTCCCCGAAGCGCCCGCGGCGCTTCCCCCTCAAGCGGAGCCCGCCCGGGGGGGGCGCCCGCAGGGGACCGGCAGAGCCGGATCCCCGCGGTCTGGCTTGGGGAGGCGTGCTGTGGGGGCGGGGCTCGTGGTCGCTGTCTGCGGGCCTGCCGGTTCCGCAAGGGCGTTGACGGGGAATGCGGAAACGGGCGGCTGAAATGCGGTAATCTGGCAGACGCCAGCCGGGCCGGAGCATTTCCCGCAAGGGGCGGCCGGCGGTTTTTCGGCTTCAAGGCGCCATCTCTTCTATGTCGCTCATTCGTGTCGTCAGTTACAACATCCACAAGGGACGCTCGGCGCTGGGCCGCCGCGAGTCTTTGAACGAGCTGCGTCTGGGCCTGTACGGCCTGCGTCCCGACCTGGTGTTCCTGCAGGAGGTCCAGGGGCGCAACGAAAACAAGTCTCTGCTCGACGCGCAGCACGAATCCCTGGCCGCGGCCCTGCGGCTGGACGTGGCCTACGGCCGCAACGCCATCCGCAGCCAGACCGACCACGGCAACGCGCTGCTCTCGCGCTACCCCATTCTCGAGCACGAAAACCAGGATATCTCCGACCACCGGCTCGAACAGCGCGGCCTGCTGCACGCGCGCATCGAGGTGGACGGCCATGCCGTGCACTGCTTCGTGGTGCACCTGGGCTTGTTCGCCGGCAGCCGCAGCCGCCAGATCCTGGCGCTGACCGAACGCATCCAGCGCATGGTGCCCGAAGGCGACCCCATCCTTGTCGCCGGCGACTTCAATGACTGGGGCGACCGCCTGGCGCCGCTGTTCGTGCAGCAGCTCGGCCTGTACGAAGTGTTCTCGCACGCCCCGCGCACCCACGGCGGCGAGCTGCCCCGCCTGCGCGACTCCGTCAGGCGGCTGCGCAACGCGCTGCGCGGCGTGCCCAACGGCGTCACCGTGCTCGAGCGCACCAACCAGCTCGGCATGGAAGGCGCCGGCCGGCTGCTGCTGCCCCCGCCGCGCACCTTCCCCGCCGTCTTTCCCTGGTTCAGGCTCGACCGCATCTACCAGCGCGGATTCGCGGTGCGCAGCGCGCGCGTGCTGCGCGGCCGCGAATGGGCGCGCCTGTCCGACCATTCTCCCCTGCTGGCCGAGCTGGAACTCCCGTGAAGGCCGAGCAGGTCAAGCTGGACTGGACCGAGGGCAATGACATCCGGCTGCTGCAGAACGGCACGGATTTCTTCCCGGCATTGTGCGAGGCCATCGACGCCGCGCGCGTCAGCGTCCACCTCGAAACCTACATCTTCATGCTCGACCGCACCGGGCGGCGGGTGCTGGAAAAACTCATCGCCGCCGCGCAGCGCGGCGTGAAGGTTCGCGTCGTGCTGGACGGATTCGGCGCGGCCGCCACCGCCGACGCCATCCGCACCGCGCTCACCGAGGCCGGCGCGCACTGCCGCATCTTCCGGCCCGAGCCGCGCTGGCTGGGCAAGTTCGTCTTCTCGCGCAGCCGCCTGCGCCGCCTGCACCGCAAGGTGACCGTGGTCGACGGCCGCATCGCCTTCATCGGCGGCATCAACATCATCGACGACTACGACGACCTGGAGCCCGCCGACGGCATCGGCGCGCCGCGCTTCGACTTCGCCGTGCGCGTCGAAGGGCCGTTGGCCACCCAGGCCGCCTACGCCCAGGACCTGCTGTGGGTGCGCCTGAACTGGGCGCGGCTGCGCCGCCATCCCGGCGAGTGGCGCCACATGCGCCTGCTCAAGCCCCGGCACGAAGACGCCTCGCCGCACGGCACGCTGCGCGCCGCCCTGGTGCTGCGCGACAACCTGCGCTTTCGCCAGACCTTCGAGCGCGCCTATCTTTACGGCATCGCCCGCGCCCGGCGCGACATCCTCATCGCCAACGCGTACTTCTTCCCCGGCATGCAGTTCCGCCGCGCCCTGGCCAAAGCCGCCGCCCGCGGCGTGCGGGTGCGCCTGCTGCTGCAGGGCAAGGTCGAGTACCGCATGCAATACCATGCCACGCGCTCGCTCTACGACCAGCTCCTGCGCGACGGCATCGAGATCTACGAATACATGCCGAGCTACCTGCACGCCAAGGTCGCCGTCATCGACAACGTGGCCACGGTGGGCTCCTCCAACCTCGATCCCTTCAGCCTGCTGCTCGCCCGCGAAGCCAATGTCGTGGTCGACGACCAGCCCTTCGCCTGGGATCTGCAAGAACGCCTCGAAACCGCCATCCGCGAAGGCGGCCGCTTCATCCGGCCCCTGGACTACCGCCGCCGCGGCTGGCTGCGCCGCTGCGTGGACGCGGTGTCGTACACGCTGCTGCGGATCGGTGTGGCGTTGACGGGGAGTTCGGACAAGTACTGAGGGTGGGCCTCAACGCGGCCGCAGCACGCCCAGCGCGAGGGCGGTGCCTACCAGGATGATGCCCGCGCCGACCGCGATGGAGGCGGTAACGCTTTCGTCGAGCAGCCAGGCGCCCCAGACGACGCCGAAAATGGGCACCAGGAACGTGACGCTGACGGCGCCCGTCGGTCCCACATTGGCGATCAACCTGAAGAAGACGATGTAGGCGGCGCCGGTGCACACCACGGCCAGCAGGATGGTGGCGGTCCAGGCTTGCCAGGATGCGGGCGTTTCGGGCCAGGCCGTGATGGTCAGGGGCAATAGCACCAGCGTGGCGGCGATCATGCTGCCCGTGGCATTGGCCAGCGCGTCCACGCCCGTGAGAAAGCGCTTGGTGCAATTGGCGGCCACGCCGTAGAACACGGGGGCGCAGACGGCTGCCAGCACGGCCGGGCCGGTTCCGCCGGCGTCGAAATCAAGCTTGTCCCAGACCAGCACCACGATGCCCGCCAGCGAAATGACCAGCCCCACGGACCGCGACCACGGCAGCCGGTCTTTCAGCCACAGCCAGCCGATCGTTGCGCCCCATACGGGCGTTACCGCGTTGGCCACGGACAGGAAGCCCGCGCCCAGCGATTGCGCCGCGTAGGCATACAGCAGGAAGGGCAGGGCGGCGTTGAAGGTGCCCACCAGCAGAATGGCTTTCCAGTGGCGCGCGATGACGGGCAGCCTGCCCCGCCACAGCGCGGCGGGCAGCAGGAACAGCGCCGCCAGGCCCACGCGCAGCTCGATCAGCGCCACCGGGCCGAAGTCCGGCACGGCCACGCGCATGAAGAGAAAAGAGCCGCCCCAGACGGCGGCCAGCAGCAGAAGGTCCAGCAGGTCGCGGCGTTGCATGGAGATGTGCGCTCAGGCGGCCTCGCGGGGCGTGGCCAGGTTTTTCATTTTGACGCGATGCGCCAGCACGGCACAGGCGACCGCCAGGCCGATGCACAGGACCAGTCCGGTGCGCACGCCATCCAGCACGCTGCTTTGCGAGATGAGAATGCCCACCACCGCCGTGCCGACGGCGCTGCCGATGGCGCGCGTGGTCTGCACCAGCGCCGAGGCCACGCCCACGTCCCGGCGTTCGCTGAGCATCTGCATGAACAGCGTCAGGTTGGGCAGCAGGAAGCCCAGCGCACAGCCGTTGACGAAGAACGCCAGCAGGATCCACCAGGGTCCGGTGCCGGGAGAGATGAGCAGGACCATGGCGGAGCCGACCGCAAGCAGGCCGGCTCCGAACATCATCAGCCGCTGCGGTTCGGTCTGCCGTGGGAACAGCCGTCCGTTGATGATGCTGCCGACCGAGATGGCCGCCACCAGCGGCGTCAGCAGCAGGCCGGCCTGGCTGGGGCTGTAGCCCAGCACCTGCTGCAGCAGCAGCGGGCTGTAGAAGATCAGGATGAACATCACGGCGCCGACCGTCATGGCCGCGACGTTGAGTAGCTGCGGTTCGCGTCCGGACAGTACGCGCAACGGGAAAATGGGTGCGGCCACGCGGCGTTCTATGGGAATGAGCAGTGCGATCGCCGCACAGCCCGTGATGGCCAGCGCCAGGCCCAGCATGGGATGCGCGTGATCGCCGGCGGCGAATGCCAGCTCGATGGCCGCCAGCGGGCAACCCACGGCCAGCACCAGCAGGATCGCTCCCACCCAGTCGACCTTGCGGCTTTCGTCGTGTATCGGCCGGATGCGGGGAAAATAGCGCGCCAGCAGGAAGAGCGCACCGGCCGCCGCGACGGGCGAAATGAAGAATGCCGCCCGCCAGCCCAGCGCCTGGGTGGCCGCGCCGCCGAGCACGGGGCCGATGCCGCTGGCCATGGCGAACGCGGCGGACACGAGCGCCATCCATTTGACGCGCCGCTTGGCGTCCGGGAAAAGGTCCGCGGGGGCGGCAAAAGCCGTAGCGATCATCATGCCGCCCCCGATGCCTTGCAGCGTGCGGAATGCGATCAGTTGCGGCATGGTTTGCGCCAGCCCGCAGGCGATGGAGCCCAGCGCCACGATGGAGACGGAAATCAGCATCAGCGGCTTGCGTCCGAACATATCGCCGAGCCGGCCGAAAATCAGGATGGAGGCCGCGGTGGCCAGCAGGTAGCCGGTGCCCACCCACGCATAGAGCGCCATGCCGTTCAGGGCCTCGGCAACGCGGGGCAGGGTGGTGGTGACGATCGTGGAGTCGAACGCGGCCAGCACGACGGTGGCCGCCACGCCGGCCATGGCCATCAGCAGCTCCCTGCGCGTGTGGGAGGTCGATGAGGAGGCAGGGGACGGAGGCGGCATTGACATGCCGCCAAGCATAGCATCCGCCCCCTAGGGAAATCACTTATAAAATGCGTGGTAGCCCCAGAAAATGGCCACGACGAGCACCACCACCACCCACGACCAGCGGGAATTCGCCAGGCCGCGTTCGGGAGGTTCGGGCGGCTTGGGAGGCGGGGCCAGCCGCGGCTGGGCCGCCATGTAATCGATGAAGGCGGCAAAGAACTTCTCGATGATTTTCTCGCCGGCCTTCAGCACCACGCCTTCGCCGTACTCCGCAAGCTTGCCGCCGGTCATGCCGGCCACGGTATAGGCTACGCGCGTGCCCTCGTCCTTGGCGCTGAGATTGACCTGGGCCGTGCCGATGGCCAGGCAGGCGGCCTTTCCCTTGCCCTCGAAAACCAGCGTGCAGCTATTGGGCGGATCGACGTCGGAGAGGAGGATTTCGCCGTCGTAGTCGGTATCGAGCCCGGCCACTTTGGCCCTGAGCGTGACCGCGTATTCCGTGGGGCTGCGCTTTTCGACAGCGACGCATCCGGGAATACAGCGCTGCAATACGGCCGGATCGGTCAGGGCGTCCCAGGTCTGGTGCTGGGTCGAAGGAATCCATTGAGCATCAGCAATGCGCATGATCGTCTCCTCGGAGTAGCCTTATGCGCCCATTGTGATACCAAACCGCGCGTTTGACTATCGAGGCGCCCGCGCGCGAGGCGGCGCGGCCGCGCCGCCGTCGCTCAACGCCAGCAGCCAGGCCGCAAGAATCACGTAGAGGCCCAGCGTCTTCATGGTGCGGAACATGAGCTCCGTGAGGCCGAACACCGCGAAGCCCAGCGTCAATGCCAGCCCCATGGCGGCGGCCACGCGGACCTCGCGAGGATGCGAGGCGCCCAGCCGCCTGAAGAAGACCACGGCGGGCGCGCCATACAGCAGGATCAGCGCCACGCCGCCCAGCACGCCATAGCTCGTCAGCATGTTCAGCATGTCATTGTGCGGCTCGCCGAAGTTCTGCGACACGAAGGGCGACACCACGCCCGTGGCCACGCGCGCTTCCAGTTCGGGGATGAAGCGCTGCGTGTTGCCCAGGCCGAAGAGGGGGTGTTCCTCGATTATCTGGCGCGAGGCGCGCCACAACTGAAGGCGGATGCAGACCGAGGTGTCAGCCGTGGCCCCCGCGCCCTGGCACGCCTCGGCTTCCTGTATGCCCTGGGCGACGCGGGCGCGCAGCGCTTCGTTGGTGGAACCCAGCGCCACCAGGAGCGCGCACGCGACCCCCAGCGCCGCGAACATCTTGCCGGGATGCTTCACCTTGGCGAACAGCCAGAGCCCGACGACGACGAACAAGGGAATGGCCATCCAGCCGGTGCGGGTCTGCGTGAGAATGAAGGCGGCGAAGACCACGGCGGCGGCGGCGATCTTGAACCCGGATTCGAGGCGCCGCCCGGCGGTGAGATGCCAGCCCGTGCCGTAGGCCGCCAGCACCAGGAAGAGCAGCATCAGGTTGCCGTAAGTGACGGCATTGTGTTGGGGCGTATCGGGGCGCACGAACGCGGGAAGCGCCAGCCAGAACACGATGGCGGCGGCCGTCAGCCCGGCAAGCACGACGCCCCACAAAGCCTGTTGGAGATGGCGTCGGTCGATGCCCAGCATGGCGGCCAGGAAAATGGGAAAGGCCACGGAGACGCGCGCCCCGCGTTCTATCGAGGGGCCATGCACGTTTCCGTGGGCGATCTGGCTTATCACGATGGCCCCCAGCATTACGAAGAGCGCCGCCACCACGCCGCGGTAGGGCCGAAGCGAGTGCACCGATGCCCGCCAGCCCCCTTCGCGCAGGCAGCAGGCGGCCAGACAGGCCAGCAGGAGCAGATAGAAGATGGCGCTGCCGCCGCCGACGGTTATGGCAAGGAGCGGAACCAGGGCGACGATGGCGATGATGGCGGTGTCTAGAAATGGAAGCATGGCGGATGTCACCGGTTTGGCAGGCGGGCCGGTCGGTGATGCGAACGAACAGGAGTGGATCGGCGGCAGGACTCTGCGGCTCCGATGCAGGGAAATAGCCTTCACGGGCCGGCCCCGTGGGGTGCTGAATCATAACTTGGGCCCGGCCCGGTCCGCGGTCCCCGGCAGCCATGGAGGTGGCCGGAAATGCCGTAAGGAGATTCCTACCGGGATGCGGAGCCGGCCCGAAGGGGGTTGGCCAGGTCCGCGGATCTGATCTAGGGAGTTTGGCCAAAGACCGAAATCCAGTGCCGGGTGGAGGGATCATGATCGGAGGCCGCGGCGCCCGACCGAAGTTCGGCCAGGATGCCGTTCGCCATTTTCTTGCCGGCTTCCACGCCCCACTGGTCAAACGGGTTGATGCCCCAGATCAGAGCCTGCACGAAGACTTTGTGTTCATAGAGAGCAAGCAGGGCGCCCAGCGCATGCGGGGTCAGCTTGGGCAGGACGATCAGCGTGGAGGGACGGCCGCCCTGGTGGACGCGGTGGCTGGCGAGCCATTCGGCCTTTTCC
>Ga0180220_1000154_pt1 | contig 110139 bp, 99 predicted proteins | sample eDN5th37CBELigBY_FD_151335 | JGI IMG/M metagenome (GOLD analysis project Ga0180220, IMG submission 151335) | Enriched backyard soil microbial communities from Emeryville, California, USA - eDNA 5th pass 37_C BE-Lig BY (version 2) (version 2) | ecosystem: Environmental > Terrestrial > Soil >...
TCGACGCTGAGCGACCTGTACTCCGCGGTCGTCGGCGCGATCGGCGCGCTCAAGGGACCCCTCCACGGAGGGGCGAACGAGGCCGTGCTGCACATCTTCGACGAGATCGGCGACGCGTCGAACGTCGCGCCGTGGCTCGACGAGGCGCTCGCGGAGAAGCGCAAGATCATGGGCTTCGGGCACCGCGTCTACAAGCGCGGCGACTCGCGCGTGCCCACGATGAAGGCCGCTCTCGACACGCTCGTCGAGCACTACGACCGGCCGGAGGTCGCGGAGCTGTACGAGAAGCTCGAGTCGGAGTTCGTGTCGCGCAAGGGCATCTACCCGAACCTCGACTACCCCTCGGGCCCCGCGTACAACCTCATGGGCTTCGACACGCCCACGTTCACGCCGCTGTTCGTCGCGGCGCGCGTGACGGGGTGGACGGCGCACATCATGGAGCAGCTCGCCTCGAACGCGCTCATCCGGCCGCTGTCGGCGTACAACGGCCCCGACGAGCGCCACGTCGACGGCTATGTTCCGGATGAGGCGACGGCGGCGGTCGCGGCGCGCGCCGAGGAGGCCGCCGACTGACGCACGCGTGCGCAACTCCGGAGATCCGGATGCGCCGCGGCCCGCGGCCGCGTGATTCCAGGGCCGCTCAGCGGCACTCCACCCGGATCTCCGGAGTTCCGCACGAAGATGCACGGCAACCGGCGGGCACATAGTCTGGCCGGAGCGCCCGGCGACGGGCGCTCGCCGTCGAAGGACGCCAGTGGGCGGACCTGAAGGGAGCAGTGTGGCTCGGATCGGAATCGTCCGCGAGGTGGGGGACGCGCGCGTCGCCGCGACGCCCGTGACCGTGACGGCACTCGTGTCGCTCGGCTACGAGGTGGTCGTGGAACGCGGGGCAGGTGAGGCGTCGTCATTCCCGGATGCCGCGTACGAGGCATCGGGCGCACGCGTGGTCGACCCGCCGGAGGCATGGGGCAGCGACCTCGTGCTCAAGATCAACCCGCCCACGCGCGACGAGATCGACCGGCTGGCCGACGGGGCGGCGATCGCGGCCCTGCTGTCTCCCGCGCTGCGCCCCGACCTGCTGGAGGCGCTCAGCACGCGCGGCCTCACGGCGATCGCCCTCGACGCGGTGCCTCGCATCTCGCGCGCGCAGTCGATGGATGTGCTGAGCTCGATGGCGAACATCGCCGGCTACCGCGCCGTCGTCGAGGCGGCGCACGAGTTCGGACGCTTCTTCACGGGCCAGGTGACGGCCGCCGGCAAGGTGCCGCCCGCGAAGGTGCTCGTGGCCGGTGCGGGTGTCGCGGGACTCGCCGCGATCGGAGCCGCGAGCAGCCTCGGCGCGATCGTGCGCGCGACCGACCCGCGTCCGGAGGTCGCCGACCAGGTGCGCTCGATCGGCGGCGAGTACCTCGCGGTCGAGGTCGACGAACGCATGGAGTCGACCGACGGCTACGCGAAGGCGACGTCCGAGGACTACGACCGCGCCGCCGCCGCGCTCTACGCCGAGCAGGTGCGCGACGTCGACATCGTCATCACGACCGCGCAGATCCCCGGCCGCCAGGCTCCGCGCCTCATCACCGCCGACATGGTCGCGACGATGAAACCCGGCAGCGTCATCGTCGACATGGCCGCCGCCCAGGGCGGCAACGTCGAGGGATCCGTCAACGGCGAGCGCGTGGTCACCGACAACGGCGTCGTGATCCTCGGGTACTCCGACCTCGCATCGCGACTGCCGGCGCAGGCGTCGCAGCTGTACGGCACGAACCTCGTCAACCTCCTCAAGCTCCTCACGCCGAACAAGGACGGCACGCTCGTCATCGACTTCGACGACGTCGTGCAGCGCGCGGTGACCGTCGTGCGCGACGGGGAGACGACATGGCCGCCGCCCCCGGTCGCGGTCTCGGCGCCGCCCGCTCCCGCGCGGGCTCCCGAGGTCGAGGCGGAACCGGCCGAGGCGAAGCGGATGCCGCTGTGGGGGAGGGCCCTGCTCATCGCGGCGGGCATCGTGGCGCTGTTCGCGGTCGCCGCGATCGCGCCGCCGCCCCTGCCGCAGCATCTCACGGTGCTCGTGCTCTCCGTCGTCGTGGGCTTCTACGTGATCGGCAAGGTGCACCATGCTCTGCACACGCCGCTCATGTCGGTGACGAACGCGATCTCGGGCATCATCGTCGTCGGCGCGATGCTGCAGGTCACGAGCGGTGACCCGGTCGTGCAGGCGCTCGCGTTCGCCGCGATCCTCGTCGCGAGCATCAACGTCTTCGGCGGCTTCGCGGTCACGCGCCGCATGCTCAAGATGTTCTTCCGAGAAGACACGCCCGCCCAGAGCGCGGGGGCCACCCGGTGACGGCCGAGTCCATCGCGGCGGCCGCCTACATCGTCGCCGCGCTGCTGTTCATCATGAGCCTCGCGGGGCTCAGCCGCCACGAGAGCGCCCGCAACGGCGTCGTCTACGGCATCGTCGGCATGACGATCGCGCTCGCCGCCACGATCGTGCTCACCGTGCTCGACGCGTGGACGACCGGCGCCACGTTCGGACTCGTGCTGCTCGTGGTCGCCGTGCTCATCGGTGCCGCGATCGGCCTGTGGCGCGCTCGCGTCGTCGAGATGACCGGCATGCCGCAGCTCATCGCGCTACTGCACAGCTTCGTGGGTCTCGCCGCTGTGCTCGTGGGGTGGAACGGATACCTCGACGAGCCCGAGCTGCCGGCCGAGCTCGTCGGCATCCACCACGCCGAGGTCTTCATCGGCGTGTTCATCGGCGCCGTGACGTTCACGGGCTCGATCGTCGCCTTCCTCAAGCTGTCGGCCCGCATGTCGTCGGCGCCGCTCGTGCTTCCGGGTCGCAACGCGATGAACCTCGGAGCGCTCGTCGTGTTCGTGGCGCTCACCGTGTGGTTCGTGATCGACCCGCAGCTGTGGCTGCTCATCGCCGTGACGGTGCTCGCGCTCGCGCTCGGGTGGCATCTGGTCGCGTCGATCGGCGGGGGCGACATGCCCGTCGTCGTGTCGATGCTCAACAGCTACTCCGGCTGGGCGGCGGCCGCGGCGGGCTTCCTGCTGAACAACGACCTGCTGATCGTGACGGGTGCGCTCGTCGGGTCATCCGGCGCTTACCTGTCGTACATCATGTGCAAAGCGATGAACCGGTCGTTCCTGTCGGTCATCGCGGGCGGTTTCGGCATCGAGGCGCCGACAGCATCGGATGCCGAGCACGGCGAGTACCGGGAGCTCGGGCCGGAGGACGTCGCGCAGCTGCTGCGCGACGCCGACAGCGTCATCATCACGCCCGGCTACGGCATGGCGGTCGCGCAGGCCCAGTACCCGGTCGCGGGGCTGACGAGCCGCCTGCGCGAGCTCGGCGTGAGCGTTCGCTTCGGCATCCACCCCGTCGCCGGGCGCCTGCCCGGGCACATGAACGTGCTGCTCGCCGAGGCCCGCGTGCCGTACGACATCGTGCTGGGGATGGACGAGATCAACGACGACTTCGCGACCACCGACGTCGTGCTCGTGATCGGCGCGAACGACACGGTGAACCCCGCCGCGGCCGAGGACCCCGGCTCGCCGATCGCCGGCATGCCGGTGCTGCGCGTGTGGGAGGCCCAGCAGGTCGTCGTGTTCAAGCGCTCGATGGCGTCGGGATACGCGGGGGTCGCGAACCCGCTGTTCTACCGCGAGAATGCCGCGATGCTGTTCGGCGACGCGAAGCAGCGGGTGGAGGAGATCCTGCGGGAGCTGTAGTCGCACGGAGCCGCTGTTCGGTTCGCCATTTACTTGGATGTCCAAGTATCATGGGAGTCGTGCCAACGACGGCACACGGGCCGCACGCCCCCACGAAGGGCCGGCCCGGGTTGTGAACCGAGGAGACCCCCATGGCGACCACCCTGAGCAACCCCGCGATGACGGCGGAGGAGCGAGCCGCGATCATCGAGGCGGTGCGCGAGTTCGCGCAGACCGAGCTCGAGCCCAACGCGATCGAGTGGGACGAGAAGTCCCATTTCCCGCGAGACGTCCTCCAACGAGCGGGTGAGCTCGGCATCGGCGGCATCACCGTCCGCGAGGAGTCGGGCGGCACCGGTCTCGCCCGGGTCGACGCGGCCGCTGTGTACGAGGAGCTTGCGAAGGGCGACCCCGCGATCGCGTCGTACATCTCGATCCACAACATGGTCGCGTGGATGATCGACACCTACGGCAGCGACGCCCAGCGCGCCGAGTGGCTCCCGACGCTCACGTCGATGCAGGGCTTCGGCGCGTACTGCCTCACCGAGCCGGGAGCGGGATCGGATGCCGCGGCGATCGCGACGTCCGCGATCCGCGACGGCGACGAGTACGTCATCACGGGCGTCAAGCAGTTCATCTCGGGTGGGGGCGAGGCATCCGTCTATGTCGTCATGGCCCGCACCGGTGACCCGGGCGCGCGCGGGATCACCGCGTTCGTCGTGCCCGACGGCACGCCGGGACTGTCGTTCGGCCAGCTCGAGAAGAAGATGGGCTGGCACGCGCAGCCGACCCGCCAGGTGATCCTCGACGAGGTGCGCGTGCCCGCCGACGCCGTGCTCGGCGAGCTCGGCCAGGGCTTCAAGATCGCGATGAACGGCCTCAACGGCGGCCGCATCAACATCGCCGCGTGCTCGATCGGCGGGGCGCAGTGGGCGCTCGACAAGGCGCGCCGCTACATGCACGAGCGCTTCACATTCGGCGAGCCGCTCGCCGAGAAGCAGTCCGTCGTCTTCACGCTCGCCGACATGACGACCGAACTGCACGCGGCGCGCCTCATGGTGCAGGACGCCGCGACGGCGCTCGACCGGAAGGAGCCGGATGCCGCGGTGCGCGCCGCGATGGCGAAGCGCTTCGCGACCGACGTCGGGTTCCGCGTCGCGAACGCGGCGCTTCAGCTTCACGGCGGCTACGGCTACCTGCAGGATTACGGCATCGAGAAGGTCGTGCGCGACCTCCGCGTGCACCAGATCCTGGAAGGGACGAACGAGATCATGCGCGTCATCATCGGCCGTGACCTGCTGGAGCGTGCGTCGTGACCGCCGTCGAGCAGGGCGCTCGCGTCGCGTTCCTCGGCCTCGGGCACATGGGCCTGCCCATGGCCAGGAATCTCAAGGCCGCCGGGTACGACGTCGTCGGCTTCGATGTGTCGCCGGCCGCGATGCAGGCGGCGAACGAAGCGGGCATCGAGACGGCCTCGTCAGGACCGGATGCCGCAGCCGGCGCCCGGGTCGTCATCACGATGTTCCAGACCGGAGCCCAGGTGCTCGCGGCGTACTCGGGCGGCGACGGCGTGGACGGGCTCGTCGACGTCGCCCCGCCCGGGACTCTGTTCATCGACTGCTCGACGATCTCGGTCGACGAGGCGCGCGAGGCGCACCGCCTCGCCGAGGCCGCCGGTCACCGCGCGCTCGACGCCCCCGTGTCGGGCGGAGTCGTCGGCGCCGAGAACGCGACGCTCGCATTCATGGTCGGTGGTGGCGAGGAGGACTTCGAGGCGGCGAAGCCGCTCCTCGAGGCGATGGGCCGCCGTGTCGTGCACTGCGGCGGAGACGGCCTCGGCCAGGCGGCGAAGGTGTGCAACAACATGATCCTCGCGGTGTCGCAGATCGCCGTCGCCGAGGCGTTCGTGCTGGGGGAGCGGCTGGGACTCACGCACCAGGCGCTCTTCGACGTCGCCTCGAACGCGTCGGGCCAGTGCTGGGCGCTCACGACGAACTGCCCCGTGCCGGGACCCGTGCCGACCTCGCCCGCGAACCGCGACTACCAGCCCGGGTTCGCCGGATCGCTCATGGCGAAGGACCTCGGCCTCGCCGAACGCGCGATCGAGTCGACCGGAGTCGACGCGAAGCTCGGGCTCATGGCACGCGAGATCTACAAGGAGTTCGCGGAGGGCCCGGGTGCGAACCAGGACTTCTCGGGAGTCATCAACACCATCCGGGCGCTGTCCGGCGATCGATGACAGGCGCCCGCTCAGTCCTCGAAGTCGCCCGCGTCGCGCCGGAGGCGCGTGATGAGCTCGACGAGCTGCTCGGTGTCCTCCCGCGAGAGGCCGGGCTGCTCGAACACGCTCTCGTTGAGCGCGGCGGTGGCCCGCTCGGACAGCTCGCGCCCGGCGTCGGTGAGCACGACGAGCGTCGCACGGCCGTCGTCGGGGTGCGGCTCGCGGCGCACGAGCCCGACGGCCTCGAGGCGGTCGACCGTGTTCGTGACGCTCGCCGGATGCACCTGCAGGCGCGAGCTCGCCGAGGCCATCGGCATCCGTCCCGACCGCGAGAAGCTCAAGAGTGTCAGCAGCTCGTATCGGGCGAACGTCAGCTGGAAGGGGCGCAGCGTCTCGTCGACGCGCGCGAGCATGAGCTGGTGCGCGCGCATGATCGACGTCACGAGCGACATGCCGGGCGCGGCATCCGTCCACCCGTGCGCGACCCATTGGCGCTGGGCTTCGGCGATCGGGTCGATCGGCAGGCGTCTGTTGCGGGCCACGGGCACCTCCGGCACTCAGACTAGCCAGCAGCACGACACGAGGAGGAAGACGCATGCCACGCATCGGCGAACTCGCCATCTCATCGCCCGACATCCGGCCGCTCGCGCGCATTCCCGATCACCACACCGGACGCGGCGCCGACCGCCCGCCTCGGCTCGAGATCACCGGCGTTCCGGAGGGGACGGTCGAGCTGACCGTCATCATGCACGACCCGGATGCCCCGAGCCCGCACGGCTTCACGCACTGGGTCGTCCACGGGCTGGCGCCCGCCGCGCGCGTCGAGGTCACTCCCGACGCCGAACGCCCCGGGCCGAACTCCACGGGGCGGCCGGGATGGGTCGGGCCGTACCCGCCGGCCGGGCACGGCGTTCACCACTACTACTTCTGGGCGTACGCGCTGAGCCGGCCGGTCGAGGGCGCGCCCTCTCGTGAGGAGTTCCTCGACCGATACGCGGACGCCGTCATCGAGCAGGCGCGGTTCGTGGCGACGTACAGCTCGTGACAGACAATGGACCTCGGCGCACCGCGCCGGAACGTGAGGAGGCTCGATGACCGAGTTCGAGACGATCCTGGTGCGGCAGGAAGGCCGCGTCGGCTGGATCACGATCAACCGACCCGACGCGCTCAACGCGCTCAACACCCAGGTGATGTGGGACATCCTCTCCGCCGCCGAGGCGTTCGACGCCGACGAGGGCGTGGGCTGCATCGTCGTGACCGGCTCCGAGCGTGCGTTCGCCGCCGGCGCCGACATCAAGGAGATGGAGTCGAAGTCCGGCCTCGAGATGCTCATGGGCGACCACTTCGGCGGATGGCCGCGCTTCGCCGCCCTCCGCACGCCGGTCGTCGCCGCCGTCGCCGGCTATGCGCTCGGCGGCGGGTGCGAGCTCGCCATGATGTGCGACATCATCCTCGCCGCCGACACCGCCAAGTTCGGGCAGCCCGAGATCAACCTCGGGGTCATGCCGGGCATGGGCGGCTCGCAGCGCCTCGTGCGCGCGGTCGGGTATTACAAGGCGGCCGAGCTCATCCTCACGGGGCGCATGATCGACGCGACCGAGGCCGAGCGCATCGGGCTGGTCTCACGCGTGGTCCCCGCGGACGATCTGCTCACCGAGGCAGGGCGCGTCGCCGAGACGATCGCATCGAAGTCGCTCCCGTCGCTGTACGCGACGAAGGCGGCGCTCGACGCGGCGATGGAGACACCGCTCGCCGAGGGTCTGCGATTCGAGCGGCACGTGTTCGCGTCGCTGTTCGACACGGCCGACCAGAAGGAAGGCATGGCCGCGTTCCGCGAGAAGCGGGAGCCGCGGTTCGAGCACCGCTGACAGGTCCGGGGCCAGGCGCGGATGCGGCCGCCGCGGCATCCGCAATGTATGCACAAACGGGCTGAACCGCCCACCCGCGCGGGGATACTCCCGCCGATTGGGTACATAAAACGGCCGCCGGTAGACTCGCCGGAGGCGTGAGGAGAGTCGATGAAGATCGTCGTGCTGGTGAAGGAGGTCCCCGACACGTATGGGGACCGCAAGCTGAACCTGGAGACCGGCTTGGCCGACCGCGCGGCGAGTGAGGCCGTCCTCGATGAGATCGGCGAGCGCTCCCTCGAGGTCGCGCTCAGCTATGCCGACAAGAACCCGGGCACCGAGGTCGTCGTGCTGTCGATGACGCCCGAGTCGGCCGCCGCGACGGTGCGCAAGGGCCTCGCGATGGGCGCCGCGTCGGCGGTGCAGGTCGTCGACGAGGCGCTGCTCGGCGCCGACATGGGTCTGACGGCCGAGGTGCTCGCGGCGGCGCTGCAGAAGATCGGCTTCGACCTCGTGATCGCGGGCAACCAGTCCACCGACGGGTCCGGCGGCATGATGGCGTCGATGGTCGCCGAACTGCTCGACGTACCGGCGGCGACGAGCCTCAACTCGGTCGAGATCACGGATGCTGCCGTGTCGGGCGAGCGCGCGACCGACGGCGGCACGGCCGAGGTCACGGCGCAGCTTCCCGCGGTGATCTCCATCACGGAGCGCCTGCCCGATGCGCGCTTCCCCAACTTCAAGGGGATCATGGCGGCGAAGAAGAAGCCGTTCGAGACCATGTCGCTCGCCGATCTCGCGATCGACCCGCACGATGCGGATGCCTCGCGCTCGATCGTGATCGCGATCAGCGAGAAGCCCCCGCGCGCGGCGGGAGTCAAGATCGTCGACGAGGGCGATGCGGGCGAGAAGCTCGCCGACTTCCTCATCGAGAACCGGCTGGTGTGAAGGGCGCATGGTGATGGCTGAGTTCGCAGAAGACTCGATCCTCGTCCTCCTCGACACGACGCCCGACGGGCAGCTCGCGAAGTCGGCGGCGGGGCTCCTCGGCGCCGCGGCGGGCGTCGGCACGCCGGTCGCGCTCCTGGTCGCACCGTCGGCGAACCACGATGCGCTCGCCGCCGCGGCCGCTGAGCTCGGTGCCGCGACGGTGCTCGTGGCCGAGCCGGAGGCGCTCGGCGAGCAGCTCACGGTTCCGGTCGTGGACGCGCTCGTGGCGGCATCCGATCTCGTCCGCCCCGACGCCGTGCTCATCTCGCATTCGATCGAGGGGCGCGATGTCGCGGGCCGGTTCGCGGCGCGCACGCGCTCCGGGGTCGCGGTCGACGCGGTCGGCGTCTCGCGCGACGCCGAAGGTGTGGTCGCGCACCACTCCGTGTACGGCGGCGCCTACAGTGTCGACTCGGCCGTCACGTGGGGTGCCCCCGTCATCACGGTGCGCATCGGCGCGGTCGACGCTCGGGCCGAGGCGAAGCCGCTCGCGACCGAGACGCTCACGGTGCAGGCATCCGGCCGCCGCGCCGCGTCGGTCGGCGAGGTGAAGCAGGCGGAGGCGACGTCGTCGCGTCCGGAGCTGCGCGGTGCCGCGAGGGTCGTCTCCGGCGGACGCGGCCTCGGCTCGGCCGAGAAGTTCGCGCTGGTCGAGCAGCTCGCCGACGCGCTCGGCGCAGCCGTGGGCGCGTCGCGCGCCGCGGTCGACGCGGGCTACGTGCCTCAGTCGTACCAGGTCGGGCAGACGGGTGTCTCGGTGTCGCCGCAGCTGTATGTCGCCCTCGGCATCTCGGGTGCGATCCAGCACAAGGCGGGCATGCAGACGGCGAAGACGATCGTCGCGATCAACAAGGACGCGGATGCCCCGATCTTCGAGATCGCGGACTTCGGCGTCGTGGGCGATGTGTTCCAGGTCGTGCCCCAGCTGATCGCGGCCCTCGAGGCGAAGAAGGCGTAACCGGATGGCAACGTACGGCCGAACGCTGCGTCGCGGGCTCCCGCGCGTGGCCGGGGGAGAACCCTGGCCGCCGAACGGCGAGGTGCCCGAGGGCGTGCTGAGCGCCGCTCCCGCCGCTGAGGCGTCGGTCGTTGCGGAGTCGGTCGTTGCGGTGCCGGCGGTGGCGGAGCCGGCCGTGGCGGAGCCCGCGGAGGCCGCGGAGGCCGCGCAGGCGGGTGCGGATGCCGCACCTGCGGTGCCGGCGGCGCCCGCTCCTGCGGCTGCCGCGGTCGGCGCGCGCCGCGTGCGTCGCGGACTGCCGCGCACGCCGGGCGGAGAGCCGTGGCCGCCGGAGTCGCTCGTGCCGTCGGCTCCCGCGGCGGTCGCCGAGAGCGGACAGGCGACTCCCGCCCCGGCCGCGGGCATCGCGGATGCCCCGACCCCGGCCGCGGACATCGCGGATGCCCCGACCCCGGTCGCCGAGCGAGCGCAGCGAGACGAGGCGCCCGCAGCCGCCGCAGCGCCCGCCGGCACCCGCCCCTTGCGCCGTGGACTCCCGCGCACGCCGGGCGGAGAGCCCTGGCCGCCTGCCGGCTTCGCACCGGATCGCACCACCGCGGAGGCTGCCGCTTCGTCTCGCTCCGCTCGCTCAGCGACCGAGGGCGAAGCACCCGCCGCCACCGCGGAGGCGCCGGCGCCGGCTGCGGCAGCAGCCGAAGCACCCGCGTCCACGCAGGGGCGCGCCGTGCGCACGGGGCTCCCGCGTCCGGGCGCGGCACCGGCCGCGGCAACGGCGCCCGCGGCATCCGCCACCCCCGCCGCCACCGCGACAGCGCCCGCCGCCGCAACAGCGCCCGCCGCCGAAGTGGCGCCCGTCGCCGAAGTGGCGTCCGCCGGCCCGCGCCCGCCGCTGCCGTTCACACAGACGGTGTGGCCCGGGGCCGCGGCATCCGTTCGTCCTGAGCCTCGACCCGAGCCCACGCGCATCGGACCCTTCACGCGCGGGCAGTGGGCCGGCGCCGCGATCGTCGGCGGGCTCGGACTGCTGTTCGCCGCAGGCATGGCCGTCCTGTTCGTGCGCTGGTTCCTGAGCCTCGAGTTCATGCAGGACTTCCTCGCGACGTACCCGGGCGAGTACCACCTGCCCGAGGGAGCGCCCGTAGGCCTTCCGCCGTGGCTCGGGTGGCAGCACTTCTTCAACGTCTTCCTGATCGTGCTGATCATCCGCTCGGGCCTGCGGGTGCGCACCGAGAAGCGGCCGACCGCATTCTGGTCGCCGCGTTGGAACAGCAAGCGCAAGATCAGCCTCGCGCTGTGGTTCCACCAGTCGCTCGACATCCTGTGGTTCGCGAACGGACTGATCTTCGTCGTCCTGCTGTTCGCGACCGGACAGTGGATGCGGATCGTGCCGACGAGCTGGGAGGTCTTCCCGAACGCGATCTCGGCCGCCCTGCAGTACGTGTCGCTCGACTGGCCGACGGAGAACGGCTGGGTGAACTACAACTCGCTCCAGCAGCTCGCGTACTTCACGACCGTGTTCATCGCCGCCCCGCTCGCGGCCGTCACGGGTGTGCGCATGAGCGGCGTGTGGCCCAAGAACGCCGCCGGACTCAACAAGGCGTACCCGGTCGAGTGGGCGCGGGCGATCCACTTCCCCGTGATGATCTACTTCGTGCTGTTCATCTTCGTGCACGTGGTGCTCGTGTTCGCGACCGGCGCCCTGCGCAACCTGAACCACATGTACGCGTCGCAGGACGCCGTGAACTGGGTGGGCTTCTGGATCTTCGTCGCCTCGATGGTCGTCATCGCGGCCGCGTGGGTCGCGGCCCGGCCCATGGTGCTCGCGCCGATCGCGCGCCTGTTCGGCAAGGTCAGCGCCCGGTGATCCGCCCGGTGCTCGCGGCCGAGCGGTGGACGGATCAGGTCACCCGCCTCCTCGCGCCGAACGCCGGGCCGATGACCCTCGACGGCACGAACTCGTTCATCATCCGCGCGCCGGGTCACACCGGTGCGATCGTCGTCGATCCCGGTCCCGACGACGACGAGCACCTCGATCGGCTGCAGGCCGAGGGCCCGGTCGAGCTGATCCTGCTGACGCACCACCACCGCGATCACGTGGAGGGGGCGCCGAGATTCGCCGAGCAGACCGGGGCTCCGGTGCGCGCGTTCGATCCGCGCCTCTGCCACGACGGCGCACCGCTCACCGCGGGCGAGCTCATCGAGGCCGGGGGCGTGCGGCTCGAAGTGGTCGCGACCCCGGGTCACACGGCCGACTCCGTGAGCTTCCACCTCCCCGACGACACCGCCGTCGAGGACGGGAGCCGCGAGGCGCCCGCATGGCGCGGAGACGCCGCGGCGGGCGGGACGATGATCACGGGCGACACGATCCTCGGCCGCGGCTCGACGATCATCGCGCACCCGGGCGGGTCGCTGGGCGCATACCTGCGCAGCCTCGACCGGCTCGCGGAGTTCGGCGCGATCCCCGCGCTTCCCGCACACGGACCGGGGCTTCCCGACCTGGCCGACGTGTGCGCGCGCTACGCCGCGCACCGTGCCTCGCGCCTCGACGAGGTGCGCGCCGCGCTCGAGAAGCTCGGCCGCGAGCCGTCGGGGGATCCGGAGCTCGTGACCACCGTCGTCTACCTCGTGTACGCACGCGTCGACCCGGCCGTGCGCTTCGCGGCGGAGGCATCGACGCGCGCCCAGCTCGAGTACCTCGCGCAGACGGATTGAGGCCGGGGCGGGCCCGACCCGCACGAGATTGCGCGAACTGCGATCGGATGCGGCATCCGCCCGTCATTCGCGCAATCTCGGCGCCCACGACCGGGGGTTAACCCGACAAAAGTTCTCCGGATGCCTCTGGCGCGCGGCGCGACGCCCGCCCCTACCGTGGGGGTATGTCCTCCGAACGTCCTGACACTCTTCGCCGCGTCTCGTCGCCGGCGCGCGTCGCGGGTGCGATCGCACAGCTCGCGGCCCTCGGCGTCATCGGCCCTGCGCTGTTCGCGGTGCTCTTCGCCCTGCTCGGACTGAGCATCGGCCTGCTGCCGGTGCTCGGCATCGGGCTCATCTTCTTCCTCGGCCTCGTGTACGCGCTCTTCGCAGTCGGCTGGCTCGAGACCGCCCGCGTCGACGGGCTCTACGGCTTCGGACTCCCCGTCGGCCGGCCGCGCACGAGCGGCCGCCCCGGGTTCGCCGGGTTCATGCGCACGATCGGGCTGCAGATCATCGACCCGACGACGTGGCGCGCGATCGCGAACTTCGCCATCTCGACGATCCTCGGCTGGATCGTGCTGTTCCTCGTGGGCGTCTTCGCCTCGGGCGTCGTGCTCGCGTTCTCGCCCCTGTTCGCCGACGCGAGCGCCGTGCGGCTCGCCCGCACCGCGATCGACGTGCCGATCGCGTGGGCGGTGCCGATCGGCATCCTCTCCGCCATCGTCGCTCTCGCCGCGATCGTCGGCCTGGCGCTCCTGCATGGGGTGATCGCCCGTGCGATCGTCGTCCCCTCACGAGAGGCCCAGCTCGCCGAGGCAGCGCGCACATCGAGCGTCCAGCACGCGGGGGCCGTCCGCGCCGCCGACGTCGAGCGCACGCGCATCGAGCGCGACCTGCACGACGGCGTCCAGCCGCGGCTCGTCTCGGTCGGCATGACCCTGGGCCTCGCGCAGCAGAAGATCGACAGCGACCCGGATGCTGCGAAGGAGCTCATCTCGGAGGCGCACACCTCGACGAAGGCCGCCATCACCGAGCTGCGCCAGCTCGCGCGCGGCATCCACACCGCCGTGCTCGACGACCGCGGTCTCGACGCGGCGCTCTCCGCCCTGGCGGCGCGGTCCGTCATCCCCGTGCACCTCGACGTGCGACTGGACGGGCGCTGCAGCCGCGACGCCGAGGCCGCCGCGTACTTCGCGATCGCCGAGGCGCTCACGAACGCGACGAAGCACTCCCGCGGCACCGAGGTGCGCGTCGTCGTGCGGCTGCGCGACGGCGCGACCCCCGAAGCAGGGCGCACGCTGTGGGCCCGCGTCGAGGACAACGGCGTGGGCGGTGCCCGTGTCATGCCCGGCGGCGGTCTCGACGGCATCGTCAACCGCGTGGTCGCCGCTCGCGGCGAAGCCCGAATCGACAGCCCGGTCGGCGGGCCGACGAGCGTGGAGGTGAGCATCCCGTGCGCATCCTGATCTGCGAGGACTCCGCCCTCCTGCGCGAAGGTCTCGTGCGCGTCCTCGAAGACGCGGGTCACGACGTGGTCGCCGCCGTCGCCGACGCCACCCACCTCGACGAGACCGTCGACGAGACGAACCCCGACCTCACGATCATCGATGTGCGGCTCCCGCCCACGTGGACCGACGAGGGCGTGCGCGCGGCGATCGCGCTGCGCGCACGGCTCCCGCGGCTCGCTGTGCTCGTGCTGTCGCAGTACGTCGAGGAGCGCTACGCGTCCGACCTCATCGCGTCGAGCGACGGTGCGCTCGGCTACCTCCTCAAGGACCGCGTCGCCGACGTCTCCGACTTCCTCGAGGCGATCGACCGCATCGCCGGCGGCGCGACCGTGCTCGACCCAGAGGTGGTCGCGCAGCTTCTCAACAGGCGCAGGAAGGACGAGCGGATGCAGCGCCTCACCGACCGTGAGGCATCCGTTCTCGCCCTGATCGCCGAGGGCCGGTCGAACCAGGCGATCGCGAAGACGCTGCATGTCACCGAGGGAAGCGTCGAGAAGCACATCACCGCGGTCTTCCAGAAGCTCGGTCTCGAGCCGGACGAGTCCGGCAACCGGCGGGTGCTCGCAGCGCTCGCCCACCTCGAACACGGCGGGTCCCGACCCGCGACGCCAGGCGGCACGACGCCGCAGATGGGAACGAACCGATGAGCACGACGCTGAACCCGCCCCCGCCCGCGACCCCCGCGGGTCCGCCCCCCGTACCGGGTCAGACGCCGCCCGGCGGCTCGCCGCAGCGCCCGCCGTCGAGCGCCGCCCGCGTGGTAACGATCCTCGCGATCGTGTTCGGAAGCCTCGTGATCGTCGGTGCGATCGTCTCGGCGGTCGTCGGCACGATCGTGTCGGCATCCGTGCACACGACGAACCGCTCCGTCGAGGTCGCGGGCGTCGATCGCCTCGACATCGACGCGGCGGCCGGATCGCTGCGCGTGGAGTTCGGATCGGTGCGCGAGGCCGAGCTCGAGGTCACGAGCTCGTGGGGCGCCGACCGCTGGGTGCTCGAGCGCGAGGGCGGAAGCCTTGTCGTGGGCTCTCCCCGCATGTGGGGGCCGTGGTGGATCTTCGGCGGCTGGTTCGGCGGCCCCGGCGACGCCGTGCTGCGCCTGCCCCAGTCGCTCGAGGGCCTCGACGCCGACATCACGTTCTCGGCAGGGACCCTCGACGTCGACGGCGAGTTCGCCGAGCTCGACCTCACGATGAACGCGGGCCGCGCCGACATCTCGGGCTCGGCCGAGTCGTTGACGGCCGACATGAACGCGGGTCGCGCCGATCTCGAGCTCGCGGATGTCGCGACGGCGACGCTCACCGTCAACGCGGGCTCCCTCGACGCGGCCCTCACGGGTTCACAGCCCGATGAGATCGCGGTCGACCTGAGCGCCGGATCCCTCGACCTCTCCGTGCCCGAGGGGGACTACGTGGTGACGTCGGACGTCTCGGCCGGCGGCTTCGACAACCGCATCGGGTCGGACCCGAGCGCGTCCAGCACGATCCACGTGGAGGTGTCGGCCGGTCAGGTCACGCTGCGCTCGCGCTGAGCGGGCGAGGAGGGGTTCGCGGCCGCTCGGCCGGCTGCGAACCCCTCTGCGTACGCCTCGTCGGTGCCGAGGCGGAACATGTCGCGGTCGAGCGACCGCACGATCGAACGGGCGCCGGGCAGATCGAGGTCGCCCACGAGGTCGGCACGGCCGCGCACGACGGCGACCGGCAGTCGGGAGGCCTTGCCCTTCACCAGGTCTGCTGCGGCGGCGAGCTCGTCGGCGACGCACGGCATCGTGACGATGAGGGGGCGGCCCTCGGCATCCGTCCCGCCCCGCAGATCCTCGAACACGCGGACCCCGCCTGCGCCGATCGCGTGGTCGATCTGGCCGTCGCGCCATGCGCGGCCGAGCGTGTCGGACACGATGACCCCGACGCGCACGCCGAGGCGCGTTCGGAGGCCCGCCGCGAGGGCGCGGGCCGACGCATCCGGATCCTCCGGCAGCAGCAGCACGGTGCCGTGAGCCGTGTTCGACGCGTCGACGCCGGCGGCGGCCGACACGATGCCGAGGCGGTTCTGCACGATGCGGGTCACGTGTCCGGTCTCGGACGTTCGCGTGGCGACGACGCGCACCGTCTCGGCCGTGATCGCATCCTCGCGGTCGTCGGCCGTCACGATGCGGCCCTCGGCCTTCGACACGATCTTCGACGTCACGACGAGGATGTCGCCGTCTTCGACGGTGTCGCCCGCGGCATCCGCGATCACGTCGACGAGGTCGGTGCCGGGCGTCACCTCGGGGATGCCCGGCAGTGCCCACACCTGCAGCACGTCAGGCGCTCAGCGGACGAACCGCACCTCGGTCAGCGTCTCACCGAGGAAGGGCTCGGTGTGTGAGGCGCCGTCGAGCGTGAACCCGTTGCGGGTGTAGAAGCGGTGGGCGCGGGGATTGTCTTCGGCGACCCACAGGTAGAGCGGCTCGCCCTCGCGCACGACCGAGTCGAACAGCTTCTGGCCGATGCCGGTGCCGTGCCACGCATCGAGCAGGTAGATGAAGTACAGCTCGCGGTTGCGCGGCGCGTCCTTGTCGCGGGCGGGGCCCGAGCCGGCGAAGCCGACGATCTCGCCGTCGACGAGGGCGGCGCACATGGTGAACTCGGGGCCCTGTACGGCCCAGTGGGTCCACAGTTCGGCGAGGCGCTTCGGCGAGATGCGCTCGAGCGCGGCCTTGCTGATGAGGTGGTCGTAGGTCTCGTGCCAGCAGGTGGCGTGCACGCGGCCGAGGGCCTCGGCGTCGACGTCGCGCACAGGGCGGACGACGATGTCAGTCTGCAGTTCGGCGTTCATGGCCAGACTCTACGCGCGGGCTCGCGCGGAGTGAAATCGGCGGTTCCCGACGGCGTCAGAGCACAGGAAAGCCGGGCATTTCTGTCGGAGAGCGACAACCGAGTCGTCGAAAGACACATCGATCACTACGATCGCTCCCCGTGAATGTGATCTGGCGCACCCTCCTCACGATCTGGCGCGCGCGGCGGATGCTGCGCCGGAACGGCCCCGTCGCCCCCGACTCCGTCGGGCGCGTGCGTCTTCACACGCTGCCCACCGACCTCGACCTGCTCGGCCACATGAACAACGGGCGTTACGCGTCGCTCTTCGATCTCGGACGCTTCGACCTCATGATCCGCACAGGCCTGTGGGACCTCCTCAAGGAGAAGCGCTGGTACGCCGTGGTCGCGAGCGAGACGATCACCTTCCGCAAGTCGCTCGAGCTGTGGCAGGCGTTCACGGTCGAGTCCCGCCTCATCGGGCACGACGACAAGGCGACGTACATGATGCACCGCGCGGTGGTCGACGGAGAGGTCTACGCGCAGATGGTCGTGCGCGCCCGGTTCCTGCGCCGCGGGGGAGGGGTCATCCCGCTAGAGGAGCTCTTCGAGGCTCTGCACCGGCCCGACAACCTCCCCGAGCTCGAGCCCTGGGTCCGTGAATGGGCGGCTTCGGCGGCCCTTCCGTCGACGAAGGCGCCCGCGCCGAGCGTGTGGGCATGACTCCGCGCTAGCGGACCGCCGCGCCCGGCGCAAGGGCGTTGTCGCGTGCGGCGCACTCCGGTTCGGTTGATGCGGAGCGCCGGTTACCCGCGGCGCCAACGGAAGGAGTGAGCCGTGGACACGACCACCCTCATCTGGATCATCGTCGCGATCGTCGTGGTCATCATCGTCGTCGCCGTCGTCATCGCGGTGACGGCGCGCGGACGCCGCGAAGCCCGAGAGCGGGCCCAGCACGAGAAAGCGGAGAAGCTGCGCGCGGAGGCCCGCGAGAAGGAGCTCGCAGCCCGTGAGCGCGAAGCCGAAGTGACCCGCACACGGGCCGACGCGGCCGCTGCCGCCGCGGCGGCCCAGCAGGCGCAGGCGCGTGCGGCCGAGGCATCCGTCGAGGCGGAACGCCGCATGGGGTCGATCGACGACCTGCAGGCGGATGCCGCGAAGGCCCGCGCCGAGCACGAGGAGACGCTGCGCAAGGCCGACGACGTCGACCCGTTCGTGGGCGACGACGGACGCCGTACCGCGGACGCCGGGGCGACCCGGACCGATGCCGACGACACGCGCCGTGCGGATGCCGACGCGATCCGCCGCACGGACGCGGACGACGCGGGTGCAGCGCCGACGGCGGCCGGCTACGCGGCGCCCGCGACCACCACTCCCGCGGCCTCGACGGGCGAGACGTATCCCGGCGAGACGTACTCGGGCGAGACGTCTGCGAGCGACCGGCGCACCGACCTCGAGGGCGAGCAGCCCGCGCAGACGGACGCCGATGCGGCCGCGATGACGGACGAGGACCTCCGTCGCCCGCGCACCGACCGCACGTGAGGACGGCGGGCCTCCTCGCGCACTCGGGGGCCCGCTCCTACGGCGTCCACAGGCGGGAATCCACCCGCGGTGGGCGTCGTAGGCTTGACGCATGGTGACCAACCCCATCCAGGGGGACACCGACCTTGCGGCGCCGGGCGACGATCTCGCCTCGCGGGCCGTGGGACTGGCGCAGAGGTGGATCGCCGAAAGCGCCCAGGTCGACGTGGACCCCTCAGCCGAGCGACTCGCCGGCGTACTCAAAGACCCCAACGGACTGCCCTTCACGATCGGCTTCGTCGACGGCGTGATGCGGCCCGAGAGCCTGTTGGCGGCGGCGTCGAATCTGCAGCGGGTGGCCCCGCTCGCGCCGCGCTTCCTGCCGTGGTACCTGAGGGCCGCGGTGCGCACCGGCGGCGTCGTGGCTCCCGTGCTCCCGTGGCCTACCGTCCCGATCGCACGCCGCGTCCTGCGCCGGATGGTCGGACACCTCGTCGTGGACGCACGGCCCGAGAAGCTCGGCCCCGCGATCGCGAAGATCCGCGAATCCGGTGCGAGGCTCAACCTCAACCTCCTCGGTGAGGCGGTGCTGGGCGAGCAGGAGGCGCTGCGACGGCTCGACGGCATCCACGAGCTCATCCGGCGCCGCGATGTGGACTACGTGTCGGTGAAGGTCTCGGCGATCGCGAGCCACATCTCGATGTGGGCGTTCGACGAGGTGGTCGACAAGGTCGTCGAGCGCCTCATGCCGCTGTACCTCACCGCGGCGACCGACGGCACCTTCATCAATCTCGACATGGAGGAGTACCGCGACCTCGATCTCACGATCGCGGTGTTCACGCGCATCCTCGAAGACCCGCGTCTGCGCGGCCTGGAGGCCGGCATCGTGCTGCAGGCCTACCTCCCCGACGCGCTGCCCGCTCTGACCGAGCTCACCGCGTGGGCGCAGCAGCGTGTCGCGAACGGAGGCTCGCGCGTCAAGATCCGGCTCGTCAAGGGTGCGAACCTCGCGATGGAGCGCGTCGACGCCATCATGCACGGGTGGCCGCTCGCGACCTACGGCAGCAAGCTCGACTCGGACGCGAACTACATCCGGTGCCTCGACTTCGCGCTGCGCGCCGAGAACACGGCCGCCGTGCGCATCGGGGTCGCAGGCCACAACCTCTTCGACATCGCCTACGCGTGGCTGCTCGCGGGTCGACGCGGCGTCCGCCCGCACGTCGAGTTCGAGATGCTCCTCGGCATGGCGCAGGGCCAGGTGGCCGCGGTCTCGCGCGAGGTGGGCCACGTGCTTCTTTATGTGCCCGTCGTGCGTCCCGACGAGTTCGACGTCGCGATCAGCTACCTCGTGCGCCGCCTCGAGGAGAACGCGTCGAGCGAGAACTTCCTCTCCGCCGCGTTCGATCTCGCCGACGATCCGTCGATGTTCGCGCGCGAACGCGACCGGTTCCTCGCGTCGATCCAGCGCGCAGCGGATCCCACGCTGCCGACCGGGCCGAACCGCACGCAGGACCGCACCGCTCCGACGGATGCCGCCCCGGCGGCTCCGGGTCTTCGCGCGCGTGTGCGCCGACCGGCCGACGACGCCGGCCTCACGAAGGCGGTGCTCGACATCGCGCGGCCGGGCGAACCGGGCGACACCGCGCCCATGGAGCCCGACCGCGGATCGCAGCTGTTCGGCGGAGAGTCGTTCGTCGAGACGGCGGTGTACTCCTCGCGCGAGACCGAGGTGCCCGCATCCGGCGCCCCCGGCTTCGAGAACGCGGCCGACACCGATCCCGCGCTCGCGGCGAACCGCTCGTGGAGTCGCTCGATCCTCGGTCGCGTCGAGTACTCGACCGCCGGCGACGCGACGATCCAGGCCGCGCGCATCGAAGACGCCGACGCGCTCGAGGGCGTCGTCGCGCGCGTGCGGGAAGCCGCCGCGGCGTGGGGCGCTCTGCCCGCCGCCGAGCGGTCGGCCGTGCTGCAGGCCGCGGGTCGCGCGCTCGAAGCGCGTCGGGCGGAGCTCATCGAGGTGGCCGCGTCCGAGACGGGCAAGGTGCTCGCCGAGGCCGACGTCGAGGTGAGCGAGGCCGTCGACTTCGCGAACTACTACGCCGCGACCGCCCGCGAGCTCGACCGCGTGAGCGGCGCCGTGTTCATGCCGTCGCGCCTCACAGTCGTGACGCCGCCGTGGAACTTCCCGATCGCGATCCCCGCAGGCGGCGTGCTCGCCGCGCTCGCGGCGGGCTCCGGCGTCGTGTTCAAGCCCGCACCGCAGGCGCGTCGCTGCGCAGCGGTCGTCGCCGAGGCGCTGTGGGAGGCCGGCGTCCCGCGCGACGTGCTCGCCCTGGCCGACATCGACGAAGGGGCGCTCGGCCAGAAGCTCGTGTCGCATCCGGACGTCGACCGCGTCATCCTCACGGGCTCCTGGGAGACCGCGGCGCTCTTCCGCTCGTGGCGCCCCGACCTGCGGCTGCTCGCCGAGACGAGCGGCAAGAACGCGATGATCATCACCCCGTCGGCCGACCTCGACCTCGCGGCATCCGATCTCGTCAAGAGCGCGTTCGGGCACGCGGGCCAGAAGTGCTCGGCCGCGTCGCTCGCGATCCTCATCGGGCCCGTCGGCCACTCGAAGCGCTTCGCCCGCCAGCTGTACGACTCGGCGACCTCTCTTCGCATCGGCCCTCCGACCGACCCGCTGTCGGAGATGGGCCCTGTCATCGAGCAGCCGCACGGCAAGCTCGAGTGGGCGCTCACAACGCTCGACGAAGGCGAGAAGTGGCTCATCGAGCCGACGCTTCACCGGGCTCAAGGACCGGATCAACTGCCGGAGTACGCCGGGAGACTGTGGACGCCGGGCATCCGCACCGGCGTGCAGCCCGGTTCGCGCTTCCACATGGAGGAGTTCTTCGGGCCGGTGCTCGGCATCATGCACGCTCAGTCGCTGTCGCACGCGATCCAGCTGCAGAACGCCGTCTCGTACGGGCTCACGGCGGGCCTCTACACGCAGGACCCGCACGAGCTCGCGTTCTGGCTCGAGCGCGTCGAAGCGGGAAATCTCTACGTCAACCGCGGCATCACGGGCGCCATCGTGCAGCGGCAGCCGTTCGGCGGGTGGAAGCGCTCGTCGGTCGGCGCGGGTGCGAAGGCCGGTGGGCCGAACTACCTCATCGGGCTCGGGAAGTGGCGCGCGTCGGCGGGCGCGACCGTGTCGAAGACCCTCCACTTGCGCGGGCTCGACACCCGCATCGCCGAGGTCATCGAGTCGGCGCAGCCCTCGCTCGGGTTCGAGGAGTTCGAGTGGGTGCGCCGCGCCGCGCTGTCGGACGCCCTCGCGTGGGACCGGGAGTTCGGCCAGGTGAAGGACGTCTCGCGCCTCGGCATCGAGCGGAACCTGTTCCGGTATCGACCCGTTCCGGGCCTCGCGGTGCGGGCGACGGCGGATGCCCCGTGGCACCACACTCTGCGCGTCGCGCTCGCGGGCGTCCGCGCCGGCACGCCGCTCACAGTGAGTGCTCCGGCGGGCTTCCCGCCCGCGGTGCGCCGCGCGCTCAGTGAGCAGGGCGTCGCGGTGTACGTCGAGACGGACGAGCAGTGGATCGAGCGGGTATCCGGTGCGTCGGGCGCGGATCAGGTCGAGGGAGCGGATGCGCTGCAACCCGGCACCCGGCCCGAGCGGCCGCCCCGCGTCCGGCTGGTCGGCTCCGCCGCATCCGTCTCGGCTCTTCACCGGGCCCTCGCGGAGGCGACGGGCGGCGATCCCGATGTCGCGGTCTACGACAACGAGGTGACGACGGCCGGGCGGATCGAGCTGCTTCCGTTCCTGCGCGAGCAATCCATCACGATCACCGCGCACCGCTTCGGCAACCCCGACCCCTGGTCGGAGTCGGTCATTTGAGCTCCACTCTTGCCTGCCGGATCAGGACATCTGGCGGGAGCAGGACACTCCCCGTCGAGTGCTCCTGCTCCCGCCAGATGTCCTGATCCCGGCGGGTGGCGGGGCGGCCGATCCTGCCATCGTGCGGCAGGATGACCCTGTGCACATCGCCCGCCCCGAGACCTTCATCAGCATCGACGTCGAGACGGCGGGCCCGAACCCGGAAGAGTACTCCCTGCTGTCGATCGGCGCCTGCGTCGTCGACGACCCTGACATGGCGTTCTACGTCGAGCTGAAGCCGGTGTCGGAAGCGGTCGACGCCGAGGCGATCGCCGTGAGTGGTCTGTCGATCGAGCGACTGAGCGTCGAGGGCGTCGAGCCGGCCGAGGCGATGCGCCGGTTCGACGAATGGATCGCAGATGCGACGCCCCCGGGGCGCACGCCCGTGTTCACCGCGTTCAACGCGCCGTTCGACTGGATGTTCGTCGACACGTACTTCCGCCGGCACCTCGGGCGCAACCCGTTCGGGCACTCGGCGCTCGACATCAAGGCGTACTACATGGGCCTGGCGGGCAGCTCGTGGGCCGACACGAGCATGCGCGTGCTGTCGCCGCTCTACCTGGACGGGCGTGATCTGTCGCACAATGCCCTTGGGGACGCGCGCGATCAAGCCGAGATGTTTCGGCGGATGCGGGGGACCGCGCGCCGCGGATCCGAGTGACGCCGCCGTCAGAGGAGCACGCCATGGCCGTCGTGGACCACACCGCCGAGCTGCAGAGGATCATCGAGTCCGCGAGGCGCCTCGGCGTCGAGATGGACGAGGAGGAGAGCATCCGGTGGCTCGCGGCGATCGCCGCGGATGCGACGGACAACGCGCTCGAAGTCGACCTTGACAGCGGCACGTACGGCTACCGTCCGACGATGCTCGACTTCAGCCCGAAGGACATCGCGCGCTTCCGCCGCATCGGCGAGATCGTCGAGGTGAGGGGCGAAGGCGCCGAGAGCGCGCTCGCGCTGTCGGGCTCGGCGGCGCAGTCGAAGATCCAGACCTACCCGGGCGATGCCGACTACTTCCAGCGCCTCAACATCAAGGCGGACACGCGCGAAGAGGCGTGCGCGATCATGGCGCGACTGCTCCGCGAGCACGTGGTCGAGCGCCATCAGGGGCCGTCCTTCCAGTTCCTCGAGGCCAAGTTCGGCACGCATCAGGTCGAGGGCACGGTACGCGGCGCGCCCGTTCGCAGGGGCAGCCCGGTCTCGTGGACGTTCGCCGAGGTCGAGGCCGGCGTGCAGGTCGTCGAGCGCGCGGATGCCGAGCCCCTCGAGCTGCGATGGGAGGAGGTCGCCCTCGATCCCGGCTGGTGCAAGCTCGACTGGGTCGTCACCGACCCGGAGCGCGGCGGGCTCTCGAACGCGAGCAACGTCATCGACGTCACGTGGGAGGCGCCGGACGGAAGCATCGTCGCGCTCGACGGCTACCTGGACGCGTACTTCCAGGAGATCTACCTCGACGCGGCATCCGTTCCCACCTTCGCGAAGGTGGCGCAGTTCGTCAGCGCCGATGCGCTCGACGAGTACGTCGCGGCGCTCGAGGGCGAGGTGCGCAAGTACCTCACGTACGACCTGAACTACGGCAAGGCCGCGAAGCGCATGTACAACGTGTTCCGGCTGTCGGGGCGCCACATGGACGCGGCGTTCGTGCGCGAGCTGTTCGACGAGCCCGCGACGACGCTGTATCAGGTGTGGTCGCTCATCCGCACGCTCGACAACGCGACGCAGGAGGGGTCGTCGATTCCGATCGAGCAGGTTCAGGACCAGGCCGACGCCCTCGTGCTGCAGATCGTGGAGACGCTCGAGGGAGATGCCGAATCGGAGCTCGTCGCGGCGATGCTGCGCCTTCGCCGCACCCTCGAGGGGCAGAAGAGCGGCGAGGCGCGGTCTGCGGAGGTCGCTGCCGCCCAGGCGCTCGTCGTGAATCTCGTGAACACGTTCTACCGTGAGCGCCTCATGCTCATGCCGACCATCGCGGAGTACATCGAGCGCATCCAGGCGGAAGCGGCGCCGGGCGACGAGCACTGAGGCCGCTGGTTGCCGCCCTCGCGCATCACTCGGTGCTGACGAACCCCGTCGACTCCCGACGCACGATGCGGAAGTCGGGCTTGATCGTCTCGGGCGGACGCCGATCGCCCTTCTCGTTGATGCGCTCGATGAGCCGGTCGACGGCGATGCGGGCGATCTCATCGCGCCCCGTGTCGACGGTCGACATCGAGGGGATCGAGTACTTGCCTTCGTCGATGTTGTCGAAACCGATCACGGCCACGTCGTCGGGGACGCGCACCTTCTCTTCGACGAGGGCGCGCAGCACACCGAGTCCCAGCGTGTCGTTGAGCGCGAAGACGGCGTCGAAGTCGACGCCCTCTGCGACCAGGCGATGGGTCGCGGCGGCGCCTCCTGCGCGGTTCCACTGCGACATCGACGTCGGTCGCACGAGGGTCGGGTCGAGTTCGATGCCGGCCTGCTCGAGCGCGCGCAGGTAGCCCTTCAGGCGCAGGCTCGCCGAGCTCGCCTCGTCGTCTCCGTCGAGCTCGGCGCCGATGATCGCGATGCGGCGGCGGCCGATCTCGATGAGGTGCTCGACGGCGGCCTGCGCCGACGACATGTTGTGCATCGTGACGTGGTCGGTCGGGCCGTCGAAGATGCGCTCGCCGAGCAGAACGAGCGGCGCATCCGTCACGAGCGCCTCGGCGTCGCCCTGCCCGAGGCTCACCGGGCTGAAGAGGAGCCCGTCGAGGAAGCGCGGGCGGCTGGACGACACGGCGAGCAGCTCGGCGTCGCGGCTGCCGCTGGTCTGTTCGACCATCACGCCGAGGCCCCGCTTCTCGGCGGCGCGGATCACCGCGTCGGCGAGCTCGGCGAAGTAGTTCTCGCGAAGCGAGGGGACCGCGAGTCCGATCACGCCGGTACGGCCGGAGCGGAGGCCGCGCGCGGAGAGGTTCGGTCGGTAGTCGAGCTGTTCGATGGCCGCGTTCACGCGGTCACGGGTGCCCGGGCGCACGTGCGGGTAGTGGTTGATGACGTTCGACACCGTCTTGATAGAGACGCCGGCCACCCGTGCGACGTCGTGCATCGTCGGTCCCATCGATGCTCCCCCGTCTGACTTCCGAACCAATCTACTGCGCTCCGGGCCTCCTCGCGGACGCCCGGACCCTCGGTGCCTCCCATGATTTTCAACGTGAGAAATGCAACGTTGTAAAGTAGTGTAGCCCGCGGTGGTGAACGTCAGGGAGGACGGACCATGCTGAGCGCGACCGACTGGCCGATCGCCGCTGCGATGCTTTCTCTGGGCGATGCCCATCCGAGCGCGGAGGGCCCGTCGTCGGCCGGGGTCGATCGCTGGCTCGAGGATCTGACTGAAGTGAGCGATGCCGGCTTCACCGACGTCGACCTCACGGACTCGTGGGTCCGCTACGGAGACCTCGACCAGCACGGCCTGACCGCGCTCCGGGAATGCCTCGCCTCGTCGGGCCTCCGCGCCGCATCGCTGTCCGCCATCCGTCGCAGCGTGATCGACGAGCGGCACGGCGACGAGCACCTCGCGTACGCGCACCGCACGATCGACGTCGCCGCGGAGCTCGGAGTCTCGGTCGTGTCGGTGGGCCTGCATCGCGCGCTGACACCGCGTCAGCGCGAAGCGCTCTGGTTCTGGACGGTCGAAGGCCATCGCGATCCGCTCCTCGACGAGAGCGCGTGGCAGCTCGCCGTGACGCGTTTCCGCGAGCTCGGGCGTCACGCCGGCGAAGTCGGTCTCCTGCTGTCGCTCGAGCTGTACGAGCACACGTTCCTCGGCACCGCGGCGTCGGCCGTGCACCTCGTGGAGGACATCGGACTCGACGTCGTCGGTCTCAACCCCGACATCGGCAACCTGATCCGCCTGCACCAGGCCGTCGAGGACTGGCGGGCGATCGTCGAAGCGACCATGCCGTACGCGAACTTCTGGCACGTCAAGAACTACACGCGCGACGAGGATCCCGCGGCCGGGCTCTACTCGACCGTGCCGACGTCGCTCGAGCTCGGCCTCATCGACTACCGCACCGCCGTGAAGATCGCGCTCCGCAGCGGCTTCCAGGGCGTCATCTGCGTCGAGCACTACGGCGGCGACGGGCTGTCGGTGAGCGCGACGAATCGCGACTACCTGCGCCAACGGGTTCTTCCGCGCCGCGAGTACACCCTCGGCCGGAGCCGAGTCCGCCAGTCGCACGCAGCAGAGGTGACCGCATGACCCGAATCTTCGCCGACCCGGATGCCTTCGTCGCCGACGCCCTCCGCGGGTTCGCGCGCGCACACCGTGACGAGGTCGCCCTCGTCGACGGGGGAGTCGTGCGGGCGGATCCGCTCGATCGGGGCAAGGTCGCCGTGCTCATCGGCGGCGGCTCCGGGCACTATCCCGCATTCGCCGGATACGTCGGACCGGGGCTCGCGGCAGGCGCGATCTGCGGGAACATCTTCACCTCCCCGTCGACGGCCCAGGCGATGCGCGTCGCCCACGCGGCCGACGCGGGCGGAGGCATCCTCTTCACGTACGGGCGCTACGCCGGCGACATCCTCCACCTCGGCGAGGCCGAGCGGCGACTGCGCGCCGAAGGCGTCGACGCACGGACCGTGCTCATCACCGACGACGTCGCCAGCGCTCCGCCCGAGGGGCTCGATGAACGTCGCGGCATCGCGGGCATCGTATGCGTGTTCCACGTGGCCGGTGCCGCGGCCGAGCGGGGCGACTCGATCGAGGAGGTCGAACGGCTCGCAACGCTGGCGAACAGCCGCACGCGCAGCCACGGCGTGGCGTTCGCGGGCTGCACGCTTCCCGGTGCCGACCACCCGCTGTTCGAGGTGCCCGAGGGGCAGATGTCGATCGGCCTCGGCATCCACGGCGAGCCCGGCGTGCGCGATGTGCCCCTCCAGTCGGCACCCGAGCTCGCGGTGACCCTCGCCGCCCCGCTCCTGGCCGAACGCCCGGCCGAAGCGCGACGCGCAGCCGTGATCCTCAACGGTCTGGGCTCAGTCAAGTACGAGGAGCTGTACGTGCTCTTCGGCTACGTGGTCGACCATCTCGAGGCTCAGGGCATCGAGGTCGTCGATCCCGAGTGCGGCGAGTTCGTCACGAGCCTCGACATGGCCGGAGTCTCGCTCACGATCATGTGGCTCGACGACGAGCTCGAGGAGCTGTGGAAGGCGCCGGCGTCATCACCGGCGTTCCGCAAGGGTCATGTCGCGACCCGATCCGGCGCGCAGCGGACGATCGAGCAGGTGGCAGCAGCAGACGCGGCCCGGGCCGCCGCGGTCGAGGCGACTCCCGCGTCGCGCGCGGCCGCGCAGGTCGCCCGCCGACTGCTCCGCGCGGCCCGCGACACGGTCGCCGCCCACGTCGACCAGCTCGGCGAGCTCGACGCGGTCGCCGGTGACGGCGACCACGGCATCGGGATGCTGCGCGGCCTCACGGCGGCGGTGGAGGCATCCGCCGGAGCCGACGACGCGACAGGCGTGCGTGAGCTGCTCCAAGCCGCCGGCGACGCGTGGTCGGAGGTCGCCGGAGGTACGTCCGGCGCGCTGTGGGGCGCCGCGCTCGCGCAGCTCGGCTCGTCGCTCGGCTCTCCCGACGCGTTCACGGCGAGCGATGTCGCGGATGCCGTCACCGCCGCCCGCGCGCGGATCGCCGAGCTCGGCGGCGCGGACCTCGGCGACAAGACCATGCTCGACGCGGTCGCGCCGTACGCCGACACCCTGACCGAGCGCGTGCGAGCGGGTGCGGACCTGCGGTCGGCGCTGACGGATGCCGCCGCCGCCTCCCGCACCGCCGCGGAGGCGACCGCGCCGATGACGCCCCGCCGCGGGCGCGCGAGACCGCTCGCCGAGCGGAGCATCGGACACCCCGATCCCGGAGCGACGTCGTTCGCGCTCATCGCCGAGGCGCTGGCCGCGGCGGCGGCATCCGAGGATCCCGAAGAAGCGGAGTGACCCATGGGATGGAAGATCGTCGTCGGCGCGGATGACGCCGGCTTCGCGTACAAGGAGGCCCTCCGCGAGCTGCTCGAGGCGGACCCGCGCGTGGACGACGTCGTGGACGTCGGCGTCTCGAGCACCGAGACCACGCCCTATCCGAACGTCGCCGTGAGCGCGGCGACCATCGTCGCGCGGGGTGAGGCCGACCGCGCGCTGCTCGTGTGCGGCACGGGGCTGGGCGTCGCCATCGCGGCGAACAAGGTGCGCGGCATCCGTGCCGTCACGGCCCACGACAGCTACTCGGTCGAGCGCTCGGTCAAGAGCAACAACGCTCAGGTCCTCACGCTCGGCGCACGCGTGATCGGGCTCGAGCTCGCGAAGAAGCTCGTGGGCGAGTGGCTCGAGCACCGATTCGACCCCGCTTCCGCGTCGGCCGCCAAGGTCAGTCTCATCGAGCGCTACGAAGGAGAAGCACAGTGATCCGCAGGGCGGCGGTCGTGGGCTCGGGATACATGGGCGGCGGGATCGCGCAGGTCCTCGCGCTCGCCGGTCGGGACGTCGTCCTCGCCGACGCGAGCGCAGAGCTCGCGGCGACCAATCGCGAGCGCCTCATCCGTGAGGCGGGTGAGTACGCCGAGCGCGGGATCTTCCCCGCCGACGCCGAGGAGCGCATCGCCACGCGACTGACGGCCGCCGCCTCGCTCGAGGAAGCCGTGGCCGACGTCGACTTCGTCGAGGAGGCGGTCCCGGAGATCCTCGAGCTCAAGCACGAGACGCTGCGACGCATCAGCGCCGGATGCCGCCCCGACACACTCATCGGCAGCAACACGTCGACCATCTCGATATCCGCCCTCGCCGAGGCGGTCGAGCGTCCCGAGCGGTTCCTCGGCGTCCACTTCAGCAACCCGGCGACGTTCGTGCCCGGCGTCGAGGTGATACCGCACGCCGGCACCGATCCCGATGCGGTCACCCGCGTCGTCGACCTCCTCGCCGAGTGCGGCAAGGTCGGGGTGCCCATCAAGGACGTGACCGGGTTCGTCCTCAACCGGCTGCAGTACGCGCTGTTCGGCGAGGCAGCCCGCCTGGTGGAGGAGGGCGTCGCGACGCCCGAGGCGATCGACCTCATCGTGCGCACGACGTTCGGGTTCCGGCTGCCGTTCTTCGGCCCGTTCGCGATCGCCGACATCGCGGGTCTCGACGTGTACGAGTTCTGCTATCGCTCGCTGAGCGCCGCGTACCCGGATCGCTTCGCCGAGCCCGAGGTCCTCCGCGAGAAGGTGGAGCGCGGCGACAAGGGAGTCAAGTCCGGTCGCGGGTTCCTCGCGACCTCCGCCGAGAAGGCTCCGGAGCTCGCGGCGTACCGCGACGACGCCTATGCGGCGCTGTCCGCGCTTCTGCGTCGACTCGGGCCGGCCCCCGTCGACTACTGAGAGTTTCGGGCCGCAGCGGGAAATTTGCGACGGCCTCTTGACAGCGTGGAGCGCCGGTGCCATGGTATCTACAACGTTGCTCTACAACGTTGTAGACCAGTCGGAAATCGAGACGTCCACCCGGCGGCTCGGAGTACTCCTCCCACGGTCACGCACCGACGAAGAAGTCCAGCAACCGAAAGGAACTCCAGTGAAGACAAGGCGTGTTTTTGCTGTGGTCACGGCGCTCGCTTTCGCGGGCGCGCTCGTCGCCTGCTCCGGCGGTGGCGGCGGCGGTGACAACAACGGCGGAGGCGGAGGCGACTCCGCATCGAACTGCGAGAACGAGATCAAGAACCCGGATGCCCCGGTCGTCACGCTCTGGGCGTGGTACCCGAACTCCGAGCTCGTGGTCGACAACTTCAACGAGGCGAACGACGACGTCCAGGTCTGCTGGACCAACGTCGGCGCCGGCGGTGAGGCATACGACAAGTTCCAGACGGCGATCTCGGCCGGCAGCGGCGCACCCGACGTCATGATGGTCGAGGCCGACCGCATCGCGACCTTCCAGGCTCAGGGCGCCCTGGTCGACCTGAAGGACCTCGGCTACGAGGACGTGAAGGACAACTTCAGCGAAGGCGCCTGGAAGGACGTGTCGGTCGGCGACGGCATCTACGGCGCTCCGATCGACGGTGGCCCGATGGGCATGATCTACCGCACCGACATCTTCGAGGAGTACGGCATCACGCCGCCCACCACGTGGGAGGAGTTCGAGGCCACGGCGCAGAAGGTGAAGGACGCGGGCGGTCCGTGGTTCGCGAGCTTCGCCGCGAACCAGCCGGCGTACGTGACGGCGCTCTTCTACGGGAACGGCGCGGAGCCGTTCGAGTACGACCCCGCGAACGAGGGCGAGATCGGGATCAACCTGAACAGCCCCGAGATCAAGGAGGTGCTCGAGTACTGGAGCGGCCTCGTCGAGAAGGACCTCGTCGGCACGGAGGACCAGTTCACCCCCGAGTACATCGCGGGTGTGATCAACGGGAACTACGCGACGTACCTGTCCGCCGCATGGGCGCCCGGCTACCTCCAGGGTGCCGGCGTCGGTGAAGGCGCGGATGCGGGCGTCTGGGCGACCGCGCCGATGCCGCAGTGGGATCCGAACAACCCCATCGCGATCAACTGGGGCGGCTCGGCCTTCTCGGTCTCGAGCCAGGCGAGCAACCCTGAGCTCGCAGCCAAGGTCGCGTTCGGCGTGTACGCCGACCAGGCGTCGCTCGATGACGGGTGGCAGAACCAGATCATCTTCCCGCTCAACGTGAACGTGCTGGACTCCGATGAGTTCCTCAACTACGAGGTGCCCTTCTTCAGCGGCCAGCAGGCGAACAAGGAGGTGTACGTGCCCGCGGCCAACGCGTACAAGGGCATGACGTACACGCCGCTCGGGCAGTACTACTACTCCGCGTTGACGAAGCAGATCGCCGCGATCAACGACGGACAGATCACCGGTTCCGAAGCAGCCGACGCACTCCAGGAGGACGTGGTGTCGTACGCGGAGGAGCAAGGGTTCACCGTCAACTGACGCGTCACGTCACGGAGGGCCGGTCCGTGCACGCGGACCGGCCCTCGGTCATCCCTCATACCCGGAGAAATCATGACCGCCTCAACAGCAAGCCCGATGACGAAGAAGGGGCATCGCCGCTCCACCACCGCCAGACAGAACCTGTTCGGGTGGCTCTTCGTCGGACCGTTCGGGATCATCTTCCTCGCCCTGCTCGTGCTGCCGATCGGCTTCGCGCTCTACTTGAGCCTCTTCCAGAAGTCGCTCATCGGCGGCACGCGATTCGTCCTCTTCGGCAACTATGCGAAGGCCTTCACCGACCCGTCGTTCCTCGACGGCGTGTGGTTCGTCATCAGCTTCTCGCTCGTCCTCATCCCGCTCCAGATGGCGGTCTCGCTCGCGATCGCGCTGATCCTCGACATCCTGATCACGCGGTTCGCGCGGTTCTCGCGGCTCATGATCTTCATGCCGTACGCGATCCCGACTGTCATCGGCGCCCTCATGTGGGGGTTCCTGTACAGCGACAACTTCGGTCCGCTCGCGGAGCTCTTCGGAATTTTCGGAGCTCAAGCCCCTGATTTCCTGAGTCGCAGCCTGATCTTCTGGGGTCTGCTCAACATCGTGACCTGGCAGTGGGCCGGCTACTACATGATCATCCTGTACGCCGCTCTGCAGGGCATCGACCCGACGCTGTACGAGGCGGCTCGCATCGACGGTGCGTCGCAGTGGCAGATCGTTCTGCGCATCAAGATCCCGCTCCTCACGCCGGCGCTGCTCCTCATCCTCGTGTTCGCGCTCATCGGGACCCTGCAGTTCTTCAATGAGCCGAAGATCCTGCAGCAACTCGCCGCGGGCGCGATCCCCGACGACTTCACGCCGAACATGTACGCGTACCAGCAGGCCTTCTCCCTGGCGAACCAGAACTACGGCGCGGCGATCTCGTTCGCACTCGGTGCCGTCGTGTTCGTGTGCGTCTACATCTTCCTGTTCGCCACTCGCAAGCGAGGGAGCTTCCTGTCATGACCATCACTCCCACGGAGCTCACCGGCGCACCCGCCGCCGAACCAGGCGCCGTCGAGCGGCGAAAGACTCCTCGAACCCCCGGACGCATCCCGCTGAGCATCGTGCTCGGCGTGCTGATGGTGTACTTCCTCGTTCCGTTCTGGTGGCTGATCGTCAACAGCTCGAAGACCGCGTCGGGCCTGTTCGGCGGTGACAGCGCACTGTGGTTCAGCGACGACATCAACTACATCGGCAACATCGTCGACCTCTTCACCTACAGCGGCGGCATCTACGCGCGCTGGCTCGGGAACTCCGCGCTGTACGCGATCGTCGGCGGAGTCGGCGCGACGGCCCTCGCGGTCCTCGCGGGGTACGGCTTCGCGAAGTACCGGTTCTTCGGCCGGCGCGCCTCGTTCGCGATCCTGCTCGGCGCGGTCATGGTGCCGACCACCGCCCTCGTGATCCCGACGTTCGTGCTCTTCGCGCAGATGGGGTGGACGAACACGATCTGGGCGGTCATCTTCCCGACGCTGCTCAACCCGTTCGGCGTGTACCTCATGCACGTGTACGCCCGTGACGCGGTGCCGGACGAGCTGCTGGATGCGGCGCGCGTCGACGGCGCGGGCGAGTTCCGCACCTTCTTCCAGGTCGCGCTGCCGATGCTGCGCCCTGCGATCGTGACGGTGCTCCTGCTGTCGGTCGTCGCGTCGTGGAACAACTACTTCCTGCCGCTCGTGATGCTCTCCGACAACCGTCTGTTCCCCGTGACCGTCGGCATCGGCCTGTGGCAGTCGACCGCGTCGACGTACGGTGCCGCAGGCGGGCAGACGCTGTGGAGCATCATCATCCTCGGTTCGCTCGTCTCGGTGATCCCGCTGATCATCGCGTTCCTGACGCTCCAGAAGTACTGGCGCGGCGGCCTGTCGATCGGGAGCCTCAAGTGACCCGCCGCCGGGAAGATCGCCGCCACCGCTCCTGCTCGGGAAGAGAAGAATGATCCGCGCACACCTCACCATCGATCCGCACTTCACGGTCGGTCGCATCAATCGCAGGCTCTTCGGATCCTTCGTCGAGCACCTGGGCCGGTGCGTGTACGACGGCATCTACGAGCCGGGGCATCCGTCGGCCGATGAGAACGGCTTCCGCCGTGACGTCATCGACCTCGTCAAGGAGCTCGGCGTCTCGACGATCCGCTACCCGGGCGGCAACTTCGTCTCGGGCTACCGCTGGGAGGACGGCATCGGACCGCGCGATCAGCGTCCGCGCCGCCTCGACCTCGCGTGGCACTCGACCGAGACGAACCAGATCGGGCTCGACGAGTTCGCGACGTGGCTCGAGAGCGTCGGAAGCGAGCTCATGTACGCGGTGAACCTCGGCACGCGCGGCGTGCTCGAGGCGCTCGACGTGCTCGAGTACGCGAACCTCAAGCCGGGCACGTACTGGGCCGACCAGCGCGTCGCCAACGGGCGACCCGAGCCCCACAACATCCGCATGTGGTGCCTGGGCAACGAGATGGACGGCCCCTGGCAGCTCGGCCACAGCACCCCGGAGGCGTACGCGCAGCTCGCGGCGACCACGGCTGCGGCGATGCGCCAGATCGATCCCGACCTCGAGCTCGTCGTGTGCGGCAGCTCGAGCGCCCACATGGAGACCTTCGGCGAGTGGGAGCGCATCGTCCTCGAGAAGACCTACGACTGCGTCGACTACATCTCGTGCCACGCGTACTACGAGCCGGAAGGCGACGACTACGGGAGCTTCCTCGCCTCGGGTGTCAACATGGACCGCTTCATCGATGCCGTCATCGCGACGGCGGACTCGGTCAAGGCGGTGCTGCGCAGCGACAAGACGATGAACATCTCGTTCGACGAGTGGAACGTCTGGTACCAGTCGCGGTACCAGGAGGTCGAGCGGATCACGGATGTGCAGACGTGGCCCGTCGCGCCGCGCCTGCTCGAGGACTCCTACTCCGTGCTCGACGCGGTCGTCTTCGGAAGCCTGCTGATCTCGCTCATCCGCCACGCCGACCGCGTCACGGCCGCGAGCCTCGCGCAGCTCGTCAACGTGATCGCTCCGATCATGACCGAGCCGGGCGGGCCGGCGTGGCGGCAGACCACGTTCTACCCGTTCTCGCTCACGTCGAAGCTCGCGCGCGCGACCGCGCTCGAGCTCAAGCTCGACAGTCCGACGTACGACACCGCCCTCCACGGTGAGGTGCCCCTCGTCGACGCGGTCGCGACGCACGACGACGGCGGCACGACGATCTTCGCCGTGAACCGCAGCCTCACTGACGAGGTGACCCTCGAGATCGACACGCGCGCGCTCGGCGCGGTCGGGAGCGCCGAGGCGACGTCGCTGTTCGACGACGACATCCACGCCGCGAACACGCTCGACCAGCAGGACCGCGTCGTGCCGAAGCCGAACGCGTCCGCGCAGGTGGGAGACGGGCTCGTGACCGTCACGCTCCCTCCCGTGTCGTGGACGGTGCTGACCCTGGGCTGATGACGGAGAGGAGGAGCGGATGACGCAGCCGAGCGTGCTCCGCGTCGACGGCACCCGCATCGCGGCGGGCGACACACCGGTGATCCTCCGGGGCTTCGGCCTCGGCGGGTGGATGAACATGGAGAACTTCATCACGGGATACGCCGGATCGGAGTCCCAGCAGCGCCGCGCGCTGCGGCGCGTGCTCGGTGACGAGGCATACGAGCGCTTCTTCGACCGCTTCCTGCGCGAGTTCTTCACCGAGGCGGATGCCGCGTACCTCGCCTCGCTGGGCCTGAACTCGCTGCGCATCCCGTTCAACTACCGTCACTTCGAGTCCGACGCCGAGCCGCTCGCCATCAAGGCGGAAGGCTTCGCGCTCCTGGATCGGGTCGTCGACGCGTGTGCGGCGCACGGCATCTACACGATCCTCGACCTGCACGCGGTGCCGGGGGCCCAGAACCAGCACTGGCACAGCGACAACCCGACGCAGTGGGCGTACTTCTGGGAGCAGCGCCAATTCCAGGACCGCGTCGTCAACCTGTGGGAGCACATCGCCGAGCACTATCGTGACAATCCGTGGGTGGCCGGCTACAACCCCGTGAACGAGCCTGCAGATGCGCACGGCGACGCGATCGGGCCGTTCTACCGCCGGCTCGAGTCGGCGATCCGGGCGGTCGACCCCGACCACATCCTCTTCCTCGACGGCAACCGGTACTCGACGCAGTTCGACCAGCTCGGCGACCCGCTGCCCAACACGGTCTACACCGCGCACGACTACGCCCTCCCCGGATTCGTGGACGGCGGCCCGTACCCCGGCGTCTCGCGCGGCGAGTACGTCGATCGCGACCGCGTCGAGGAGACCTTCCTGCAGCGCACCGCGTACATGCGCGAGACGGGCACGCCCATCTGGGTCGGCGAGTTCGGGCCCGTCTACACGGGTGACCCGGTGCGCGACGAGCAGCGGTACCGGCTGCTGCAGGACCAGCTCGAGATCTACGACAGGTACGACGCGAGCTGGGCGCTGTGGACGTACAAGGACATCGGGCTCCAGGGCGTGGTGACGGTCGATCCCGACTCGGACTACCTGCGCCGCATCGCGCCGGTGCTCGAGAAGAAGGCGCGACTGGGCGTCGACTCGTGGGGGTCGACGGATGCCGGCATCCGAGACATCCTCGAGCCGATCGAGCGTCTCTTCGAGAACGAGTTCCCCGATTTCCAGCCGTACCCGTGGGGTGCGCGCCGGTGGATCCACGGGCACGTCCGTCACGTCATGCTCGCCGAGGCCATGGTCGACGACTTCGCGCGCGCTTTCGAGGGGGTGGGGCCCGACGAAGCGGAGCTGCTCGCCGACGCCTTCGCGTTCCGCAACTGCCGCATCCGTGAGGGACTCGCCGCCATCCTCGAACGCGCCGCGCGCTGAACCGGTCGAGCGATGCCGAGAACCCAGCGAGTGACCCTCAAGGAGATCGCCGCTCGGACGGGGGTCTCCATGACGACCATCTCGAAGGTGCTCAACGGCGCCGCGGATGTGTCGTCGGCGACGCGTGCGCTCGTCGAGGAGCAGCTGCGCGAGAGCGGGTACCGGCGACGCAAGAGCAAGCAGCGGCGCGAGTACATCGAGGTCGTGCTCGACGAACTCGACGGCGAGTGGGCTCTCGCGATCATCGAGGGCGTCCGCGAGGCCGCGGCGGAGGTGGGTCTCGCCATCTCGCTCTCGGTCAGCGGTGACCGACAGGGCCCCGGCCCGGAGTGGTTCGAGTCGGTCGTGCGCCGTGCGCCTACGGGTGTCATCCTGCTCTTCGCGGGACTGCCGCGCGCCGGCCAGCAGAAGCTGAGCGCGCGGGGCATCCCGTTCGTCGTGATCGATCCGTCGGGCGATCCCGACCCCGACATTCCCGCGATCGGGTCGGCGAACTGGTCGGGCGGGCTCGCGGCCACGCGCCATCTCATCGACCTCGGCCACCGGCGAATCGCGGCGATCAGCGGTCCGCGCGACGTCATGTCGGCTGTCGCCCGGATCGACGGATTCCGCGCCGCGATGACCTCGGCACACCTGCCCGTGCGCCCCGAGTGGGTGCGATTCGGGGAGTTCCGCCTCGAGAGCGGCGAGCTGCACGCGACGGGGTTGCTGAGCGGGCGCGAGACTCCGACGGCGATCTTCGCCGGCAGCGACATCCAGGCGCTCGGCGTGCTGCACGCGGCGAACTCGCTGGGCATCGCGGTGCCGGAAGATCTGTCCGTCGTGGGGTTCGACGATCTGGCGATCGCCGAACTGGCGAGTCCTCGGCTCACGACGATCCACCAGCCCGTGCGCGAGATGGCGGAGCAGGCCACGCGACTTCTGCTCGAGCTCGCCGACGCGCCGACGGCGGAGGTCACGCGGGTGGAGCTGGCGACATCGCTCGTCGTCCGCGAGTCGACGGCTCCGCCGCCCGCTCGCTCTTAGACGAGGAAACGGGCTGCCGACGACAGCGCCGGCAGCCCGCATCCGTGTCGGACTACTCCCAGAAGCCCAGGTTGAACAGCAGCTGGTCAGCGAGCGCCAGGAAGCCGTCCGCCTCTTCAGCGGTCAGCTTGCCGTTGCTCGCGAACGCGTTCACCTGGTCGACGAAGCCGCCCAGCACCTCGAGGGCCTCGTCGTTCTTGTCTTTGGCGACGAGGTTGTAGGCCTGGTTGAGCTTCACGGTCAGGGCGTTCTTGTTCCCGCCGTTCAGGCTCGTGGCGGCCACGCCGTCCTTCAACTGGCCGATCTCGTCCGCGATGAACTTCTCCGGCTGCCACAGGTAGTCGCGCGCGAAGATCGTGAACAGCTGGTTCCACGCGTTGAAGTCGTGCGCACCTGCCACCACGACGTTCTCGACGAACGCGACCGCATCGCGCTGGGCGACCTGGTTCGCGTTGGGCAGACCGAAGTCCCATGCCCCGCCGCCATACAGGATGTACGGGGCCGCGAGGTTCGGCGCCGCCACCTGGACGCTGACGCCGCCGCTCCACGGGCCGTACCAGCCGAACAGCGTGGGATCGAAGTTGATGATGTTCTGTGTCACGAACGATCCCGCCGACAGGCCGGCGAATGCGCGGTCGATCGGCTTCGTCGAGACGTTGTAGTTCTCCTCGACGAACGGCATCACGATGTTGCGCAGGTTGGGGTAACCCTGGTTCGCTGCGCCCAGGTAGTTCGTGTTCGTCGTGATGACGACCGCCGGCTCGGTGAGGCCGTCGGCGAGCAGGTTGTCCATGATCACCGGCACGTCGCCGATGTTCATCCAGTCGGACTGGTCCTGACCGCCGCCGTGCTGCATGTAGATGAGCTTGTACGGCTCGGCGCGGTTCTCGTCGTAGCCCGGAGGCAGGTACACGCCGATCGTGCGCGGGATGCCGTTCAGCGGAGGCAGGCTCGGGATCTCGACGTAGCTCCACGTGCCCTTCGCGGTGTCGGGGCGCTCGTTCTCGATCTCGCGGGCCGCCAGCGGAGCGTAGTTCTGCTTCTCCGCGTCATAGGGCACGTACACCTTGTTGAACGCGCGGCGCGCCGTTCCCGTGAGGCCGTCCGGAGCGTAGATCGGCGAGTTCGCCGGATCCGTCACCCACAGGTTCGTGTTGTTGTTGACGTAGAACCAGTACTGGTTGACGCCGGCCGCGAGCGGCACGTCGTGCACCCAGTACCCGTCGCCGACGGGGGTCATCTCGACGTCGTAGGCGCCGCCGCCGCGCATGAGGCCCGGACGATACTCGGACGGCTGATAGACCGTCGTGTCGCTCGGGTCCTCCCAGTTGCGCAGCAGGATGTCCGCGACGAAGCGGACGCTCGTGGCATCCGGGTTGTAGTAGACGAAGTGCCCCGTGTAGCCGGTGGGGGAGTTCTCGTCCTTGACGATCGTGGGCCCCGGAGTGAGGTCCACGTCGTCGGCTTGAGCGGCAAGCGGCGCCGAGCTCAGCACCATCGCCAGCGCGACACCGACAGCGGTGAACGGCCGCGCGAGGCGGGAGCGGCGCCGCTCGGCGCCGGCGTCTATCGAGGCGCCTGCGCCCCGATTCCGCCGCAGCAGAACTGTCATCACTGTTCCTCCTTGAATAGTGGCGGGCCTCGACCAAGCCCGTTTGAGCGTCAGGGTATTGACGATTTACGACGTTGTAAAGAGAATTCTTACGACGTTGTAAATCCGGTCGTCCGGCGTGATGACCGGTATTCGGCGGTGCCTTCGGAGGGCGTGGGAGGGGATGCCGCAGCCCCTGACGCGGCATCCGTCGACTCAGTCCAGCGGATCGGCCTCGAGGTCGCGCACGTGGTAGAACTCCTGGTCCCACAGGAGGTACACGAGCCACGCCGGGAGGTAGTACGCCTCCTGCAGGAAGTTCGCCTGCGACGCGTGGATCGCCCAGCCCTCGTGCTTCTTGCCGACCTCGGCCGACATCGCGTACTCGGGGTCGGGCTGGTTCTCGACGACGAACGTGCCCACCTCGCCACCGAAGATCGAAAGGGCGGTCGTCGGGCTGATCGTGTACACGATGTGGTCGGGGCCGCGATAGGACCCGCCCTCCTCGGCGAGCTGCGCGATCGCGAGCTCGGTGATGCGACCCATCTGCATGTGATCGGGGTGCCCGGTCGCGCCCGACTCGGGCCAGAACGCGACGACGACGTCGGGCCGCACACGCTTCATGACGGATGCCACGCGGTCGACGAGCTCCTCCTCGTCGACGTCGGCCACACCGCCGTCGGGGTAGTCCCACACCTCGTGCTCGTCGACGCCGAGGTTGAAGCTGTTCTTGAGCGCCTCGGCCTTGCGGATGTCGCCGAGATCGTCCTGTCGTGCGACCACCGGCGTCTGGTGGCCGGCCTCGCCCTGCGTCGCGGTGATCATCGCGGTGTAGGCGCCGTCATGCTCATTCGCGCGCCAGAAGAGTCCGTTGACGGTCTGCTCGTCATCGGGGTGGGCGAACACGCCGAGCACGCGCGTTCCGCCGAGCTCGCCGACCACCGAGTCGACGCCCTTCGCGGTCGGCATGTGGAAGAGGTGGCGGCCCGCCCAGTACGCGCCCGCGAGGAGGACGACGAGGACGGACGCGACGACGATGAGCGCGATCCAGCGCTTGCGCATGAGGGGACTCCGAGTGGTGCTGGGGCGACCCGTCGGCCGTGACGGGTCGAGGAATCCTAAACCGAACGGCCGGCATCGTCGCGCCGGCTGTGGATGGGTGCAGCGCCTGTGTAAAGAATTCTTGACACGATTGACCACGCGCGGCTACGGTTCGATGTAAAGAAAACCTGACATCGAAGGAGCCGGCGATGGTTTACGAAGAGCGCAACACGTGGGCGGGCCTCATCGTGATGGCGATCGTGATACCCGCGTACATCGTCGTGGTGCTGCAGACGGCCGGCGGTGGCCCGCTGACGGACGTCGACTGGTGGCCGATCATGCTGTGGACGATCGTCGCCGGCATCGTGCTGACGATCCTCGTGAGCATCGCGTGGGGAATCATCGCCGGCATGCGGGATCCCGACGGGGTCGGGAAGTCCGACCAGCGCGACCGCGACATCGCGCACATGGGCGAGCGCGTGGGCACGGCGTTCCTCGTGCTGGGCGGTCTCGCGGTGATCGTGCTGTGCGCGTTCGAGGCGGACTGGTTCTGGATCGCCAACGCGATGTTCTTCGGGTTCGCGATCTCGAGCTTCGTCGGCGGGATCGCGCGCGTGATCGCCTACCGACGCGGACTCGTGTGATGGTCAAGCCCACGCGCGTCACGAACTCGATCCGCCCGCTGCGCGAGGAGGCGGGTCTCACGCAGGCCGAGCTGGCGAAGCGCATCGGAGTCACCCGCCAGACCCTCATCGCGATCGAACAGGGGAAGTACTCGCCCACGCTCGAGCTCGCGTTCCAGATCTCACGCGTCTTCGGGGTGGGTCTCGACGACGTCTTCCAGTACCCGGAGGAGACCCCATGAACACGGATGCCGCAACCACGCGCGCCTGGATCCAGCCCGCCTACGGCGGCCCCGAGGTCCTCGAGCAGCGCACGATCGACCCTCCCGCGCCCGGCAAGGGGGAGGTGCTCGTGCGGGTGCGCGCGACGGCCCTCAACTCGGCCGACGCGAAGATTCTGCGCGGCAAGCCGGGCGTGCTCCGGCTCGGGTTCGGCCTGCGGCGCCCCCGCAATCCCGTGCGCGGGATGGACGTCGCGGGCACCATCGTCGCTGTCGGTGAGGGCGTCGACGAGTCGCATCTCGGCGACGAGGTCGTCGGCGAGATCTCCGGCGGCGGGGGAGGCCTCGCGACGCACACCGTGACCCGGTTCGACCGCGTCGTGCCTCGCCCCGCGGAGATCGACGCGGTGACTGCTGCCGCCGTGCCCCTCGCGGGCGGAACGGCGTGGCAGGCGCTGCGCCTCGCCGGGGTGGGCGCCGGCAGCCGCGTGCTCGTGATCGGGGCATCCGGCGGTGTCGGCACCTACACCGTGCAGCTCGCAGCCCGCTCCGGCGCCGAGGTGTGGGCGCTGTGCGGCGAGCGGAACCGTGCGCTCGTCGAGAGGCTCGGCGCCACGCGCACGTTCGACTACCGCACGAACGGTCCCGAGTCGCTCCCGGAAGGGACGTTCGACGCGGTGATCGACATCGCGGGCAAGGCTCCGCTGCGGGTGGTGCAGCACCTCGTGCGCGAGGGCGGGTGCGTCGTGATGGTCGGCGGAGAGGGCGATGGGCCGTTCGGGCCGATCGGGCGGATGCTGCACGCCCTGTTCCGGTCGATCGGCTCGAAGCGGCGCTTCCGCCCGTTCGCGGCGCGGGCCACGGCATCCGTCACGTCGACGCTGCTCGAGATGGTCGCGCGCGGCGAGCTCGCGCCCGTGATCGAGCGCACGTTCACCTTCGACGAGGCCCGCGACGCGCTCGCGCACGTCGACGCGGGGCACACGGTGGGCAAGGTCGTGGTGCGGGTCGAGGACTGACCCACCCGCGTGCTCGCGGTGAGTGCGAGACGAGGGGATCGCGTGAGGCGAGGGCGTTCTGCGCGAATCCGGCCTCGTCTCGCGACATCTCCTCGGCTCGCGCCGCCCGAACGGACTCCGGACCGCGCGCAGAGGAAGTCGTGCGACAATATTCCCCGGCGTGCCCGGATCGCCCCCTTCGTCGTGCGGATGCACCATGGAACGAAGGGCCGACGGGCCTCTGGACAGCGTCCGCCATCCCCATTCCGATGAGGAGCGAAATGTCCACCACCCTTCGACAGGCTCAGGGAGCGCGACAGGCTCAGGGAGCGCGACAGGCTCAGGGAACGGCCAAGTCCGATACCGTGACCACCGTGACCGCCGACCAGCCGCGAATCCAGCAGCACCGCCGCTATCTGATGTGCCGCCCCGAGCACTTCACGGTGAGCTACCGGATCAACCCGTGGATGGAGCCGGCGAACCCCACCGACACGGCCGTGGCTCTGCAGCAGTGGCAGACGCTGTACGACACGTACATCGCCCTGGGCCACGAGGTTCAGCTCATCGACCCGATTCCGGGCCTGCCCGACATGGTCTACACGGCCAACGGCGGCTTCGTGATCGACGGCGTCGCCTACGGCGCCAAGTTCCGCTTCCAGGAGCGCGTGCCCGAGGCGCCCGCGTTCATGGAGTGGTTCCGCGAGAACGGCTTCGAGGTCGTCGAACCGCGCGAGGTCAACGAGGGCGAGGGTGACTTCCTTCTCGTCGGCGACACGATCCTCGCCGGCACCGGCTTCCGCTCGACGGGCGACAGCCACCGTGAGGTGGGCGAGGTCTTCGACAAGGAGGTCGTCTCGCTCAACCTGGTCGACCCGCGCTTCTATCACCTCGACACCGCGATCTCGGTGCTCGACCCTGTTCAGGGCCCGGGCGGCGTCGAGCGTGCGAACATCGCCTACCTGCCGAGCGCGTTCGACGAGCGCAGCCAGGCGATCCTCGCCGAGCGCTACCCCGAGGCGATCCTCGTCGACGACGCGGACGGCGCCGTGTTCGGGCTCAACTCGGCGAGCGACGGCCTGAACGTGTTCATCTCGCCGCGTGCCAAGGGCTTCGAGGCACAGCTGCGCGAGCGCGGGTACAACCCGGTGCTCGTCGACCTGTCCGAACTGCTCCTGGGCGGCGGCGGCATCAAGTGCTGCACGCTCGAGCTGCGACGATGACGGGAGCGGTCATGTCCGCACACTTCGACAAGCTCAGTGACCGGGCCGACAAGCTCAGTGACCGGGCCGACAAGCTCAGTGACCGGGTGACGCTCGACACCGGCACGATGCGCATCATCGGCGCGGAAGAGCAGCACGTCGCGCACAACTATCACCCGCTCCCCGTGGTCATCTCGCGGGGCGAGGGCGCGTGGGTGACGGATGTCGAGGGCAAGCGCTACCTCGACCTGCTGTCGGCGTACTCGGCGCTGAACTTCGGGCACCGGCATCCGGCCATCGTCGCCGCCGCGCGCGAACAGCTCGACCGGCTCACGCTCACGAGCCGGGCGTACCACAACGACCGCCTCGGAACCTTCGCCGCCGCGCTCGCGAAGCTGTGCGGCAAGGACCTGGTGCTCCCGATGAACACGGGCGCCGAGGCTGTCGAGACCGGCATCAAGGTGGCGCGCGCGTGGGGCTACCGCGTGAAGGGAATCGCACCGGATGCCGCGACCATCGTCGTCGCGAACGGCAACTTCCACGGCCGCACCACGACGATCGTCGGCTTCAGCGACGACCCGCAGGCGCACGACGACTTCGGCCCGTACGCGCCGGGATTCGTGTCGGTCGCGTTCGGCGACGCATCCGCGATCGAGGCGGCCATCACGCCCGAGACCGCCGCGGTGCTCATCGAGCCGATCCAGGGTGAGGCCGGCGTCGTCATCCCGCCCGAGGGCTACCTGCGCGAGGTGCGCGAGATCTGCACACGCCACAACGTGCTGTTCATCGCGGATGAGATCCAGTCCGGTCTCGGCCGCGTGGGCGAGACGTTCGCGTGCGACCGCGAGGGCGTCGTGCCCGACATCTACCTGCTCGGCAAGGCGCTCGGCGGCGGGATCCTGCCTCTGTCGGCGGTCGTGGCGAACGCGGATGTGCTCGGCGTGATCCAGCCGGGCGAGCATGGCTCGACCTTCGGCGGCAACCCGCTCGCGGCCGCGGTCGGGGAGCGCGTCGTCGAGATGCTGTCGACGGGCGAGTTCCAGCGCCGCGCGGCCGCGCTGGGCGAGCACCTGGAGGCGCGCCTCGAGGAGCTCGTCGGTCACGGCGTCACGGGCTTCCGCATCGCGGGCCTGTGGGCGGGCATCGACATCGATCCGTCGGTCGGCACGGGCCGCGAGGTGGCGGAGCGGATGCTGGCGCGCGGCGTGCTCGTGAAGGACACGCACGGCCAGACGATCCGCATCGCGCCCCCGCTCGTGGTGCGGGCCACGGAGCTGGACTGGGCGGTCGAGCAGCTCAAGCTCGTCCTCGAGGGCTGACCCCGGCGGCTGCCCGGTCACTCGTGCTCGGGCAGCACCGGCGTCGACCAGCCGGGGTCGCGGCCGAGTTGCGCCGCACGGGCGACCGAGGTCGCCCCGAACTTGTCGCGCACCGCGTCGAGCACGGTGTCGAGGCGGAGCCCGTCGTCCCAGTCGATCGGCAGTTCCGGCTGAGTGCTGTCGAGGCGGCCCAACTGCGACAGCGAGACGCCGATGAGGGTGATGCCGCGCTCCGCGATCACCGGCAGCGCCGCGTCGAGCAGTCCTCGCGCGACCATGAGCAGCACCGCGGTTCGGTCGGTCGGAGCGCGCAGTGTGCGTGACCGGGTCGCCTTCGCGAAGTCGCCGTAGCGCAGGCGCAGCACGACGGTGCGGCACACCCTGTCGCGGTCGCGCAGCCGTCGTGCGAGCCGGTCGACGATCTGCGTGAGGAAGAGATCCAGCTCCTCGGGTGTGCGCGGGCGGGTGCCGAGCGCGCGTTGCGAGCCGATCGACCCGCGGCGCCGCGTCGTGTCGACGGGGCGCGGATCGCGAAGGCGGGCGAGCGCGTGGAGGTGCGCGCCGGCAGCCTTCCCCAAGAGGCGCTCGGCAGTCGCGGCCTCGAGCTCCGCGAGCTGACCGACGGTGCGGATGCCGAGGCGGTGCAGCTTGTCGGCGGTGACCGCACCCACGCCCCACAGCCGCTCCACCGGAAGCGGCAGCAGGAACGCCTCCTCATGCTCGGGCTCGACCACGAGCGGGCCGTCCGGCTTGCTCACGGCGCTCGCGACCTTCGCGAGGAACTTGGTCCGCGCGATCCCGACCGAGATCGGGAGGCCCACTTCCGCGCGCACCCGCCGGCGCAGGCCCACGGCGATCTGCTCGGGCGTTCCGGCGATCCGTCGCAGTCCGCCGACCTCGAGGAACGCCTCGTCGATCGACAGCCCTTCGACGAGCGGAGTCGTGTCGCGGAAGATCTCGTACACGGCCTTGCTGGCGGCGGAGTACGCCTCCATGCGAGGTGGGACGACGACCGCATCCGGACACAGCTCCAGCGCTTGTCGTCCGCCCATCGCGGTGCGCACGCCGCGCCGCTTCGCCTCGTAACTCGCGGCGAGCACCACACCGCCGCCGACGATGACGGGCCGCCCGCGCAATTCCGGCGCATCGCGTTGCTCGACCGAGGCGTAGAACGCGTCGAGGTCGGCGTGCAGCACGGTCGCCTCGCCCCGCATCCGTCTCCTCCTGCCGATCCGCCTGTGCGGATCGTCGCACGTACCGGGGACACGCCGTCGACGTTGTGGGCGGGGCCCGCCTGCCCGTAGGTTTCGGGGAACACACGACGGGAGTCGCGATGGCCGAGAAGGCTTCGATCCGGCAGAGGATCGCCCGGTGGTTCCGCCCCGAGCGCGAGACGTACGAGACCCGGCGATCCCGCGCCGACGAGCCCGGTGACCGTCCGAACGATCAGTTCAACGAGCCGACCGACCAGCGTCGCGCGGGATGGTCAGGCTGGTGAGGCCGTCGCCCTTCACGCCGGGGCAGAGGTGAACGGCGCGTAGCAGTCGTACGTCTCGTGGCGCACGATCGCGCCGTCGTGCACGGTGAGCATCGCTGCGACGTGGGCGATGAGCTCCTGGCCTTCGCGGAACGGGCCGGCGGATGCCCCGATCACCCCCCGCCACGTCGCCCGAGCCGCCGCGCGCTCGCCGTCGACGAGGACGTCGTGCACCGCGAACTCCTGCTCGCGCAGCAGCGCTTTGCCCCGGCCGAATCCCTCGATCGTCTGCGCGAGGTCGCGCGTCGCACCGGTGGGGACGAGGGCGTTCGGGTGTTCGACGATCACGACGTCGGGCGCGAGCACGGAGCGCAGGTCCTCCTCGGTGGAGGACAGGTCCGACACGATCCGGTAGTAGCGGCGCACGACCTCTTCGACGTCGGTGCGCTGTTGCAGCATCCGCTCTGTGGTCATGTCGTCAGTATTGCACAACCATAGTTGTGTAATCTAGGAACATGACGTCGACGGACGCCCCCGTCTCTGCAGACGACCTCGACACCGCCACCCTCCTGTCGCTCGCCGGGTCGCTCGTCGAGCGGGCCGTCGTCGAGGCGGTGCGCGCCCGGGGATACGAGGTGACGCGCGCGCACGGGTACGTGTTCCAGCGGCTGCTCGCGGGGGACCAGACGATCACGGCGCTGGCCGTCGACCTGCGCATCACCCAGCAGGGCGCGTCGAAGCACGTCGCCGAGCTCGAGCGGCTCGGCCTGGTGTCGCGACGCGTGTCGCCCGACGATCGTCGCGCGCGGATCGTCGGGCTGACGGATGCCGGACGCGAGGTCATCGACGCCGCGAGGCGCGCACGGGCTCAGTTCGAGGAGCGCGTGCGGTCGATCGTCGGCGACGAGTTGCTCGCGGCGACGCGTCGCGCGCTCGCCCTGGTGCTGGACGACGCCGGCACGTCGGCGCACATCCCCGACCGGAGCATCCCGCTCGAGGATTGACCGCCGGGCGGCTGCGGGTCACGTCGGGTCGTAGTTCATCTCCCACTGCTTCGGCGAGCGCCACAGCGCGCTCGTCGTGAGGGAGCGGATCATCTCCATCTCCTTCGGCAGACGCGTGTAGAGCTTCATGAAGAGCTCTTCGACGTCGAGCAGCTCGGCGGTCCAGTCGCGGCGGTTGATCGCCATGCACGCGAAGAAGTCCTCCTCCGAGAAGTCGAGGCCGTCCCAGTCGATGTCCTCGTAACGGGGCATCCACCCGAGGGGGCTCTCGATCGCCATCGCCTTGCCGCGCGAGCGCGCGACGATCCACTGCAGGATGCGCATGTTCTCGCCGAACCCGGGCCACAGGAAGTCGCCGTCGGCGTCGCGGCGGAACCAGTTCACCTCGAAGATGCGCGGTGCGTTGCGCACCTTCCGCCCCAGCGCGAGCCAATGGTTGATGTAGTCGCCCATGTGATAGCCGGCGAACGGCAGCATCGCGAACGGGTCGCGGCGCACCACTCCCTGCTTGCCGAACGCGGCCGCGGTCGTCTCGGAGCCCATCGTGGCGGCCATGTACACGCCGAACGCCCAGTTGAAGCTCTGCACCACGAGCGGGATCGTGCCGGCGCGGCGACCACCGAAGATGAACGCGCGCAACGGCACGCCCTGCGGGTCGTCCCACGCTTCGTCGAGCGCCGGGTTCAGTGCCGCGGGTGAGGTGAAGCGAGAGTTCGGATGCGCCGCCTTCGTGCCCGACTCGGGTGTCCAGTCGTTCCCCTGCCAGTCGATCGCGTGGGCGGGCGGCGGGCCGTCCATGCCCTCCCACCAGACGTCGCCGTCGTCGGTGAGGGCGACGTTCGTGAAGATCGTGTCGGAGCGCATCGACTCCATCGCGTTCGGGTTCGTCGAGTACGACGTGCCGGGAGCCACGCCGAAGTATCCCGCCTCGGGGTTGATCGCGACGAGCGTTCCGTCCTCGCGCGGCTTGATCCAGGCGATGTCGTCGCCGACCGTCGTGACCTTCCACCCCTTCTCGGCGATCGCTTTCGGAGGGACGAGCATCGCGAAGTTCGTCTTGCCGCACGCGCTCGGGAAGGCGGCCGCGACATACGTCTTCTCGCCCTCGGGATCGGTCACGCCCAGGATGAGCATGTGCTCGGCGAGCCACCCGTCATCGCGGGCCATCGTCGACGCGATGCGCAGGGCGAGGCACTTCTTGCCGAGCAGCGCGTTGCCGCCGTAGCCCGACCCGTACGACCAGATCTCGCGCGTCTCGGGGAAATGCGCGATGTACTTCTCGTCAGGATTGCAGGGCCACGGGACATCCGCTTCACCCTCTTTCAACGGGGCGCCGACTGTGTGCATGCACGGCACGAACTCGCCTTCGGTCCCGAGCGCTTCGGCGGCGGCGCGACCCATGCGGGTCATGATCTTCATGCTCACGACCACGTACGGCGAGTCCGTGATCTGCACGCCGAGCTGCGCGATGGGTGAGCCGATCGGGCCCATGCTGAACGGGACCACGTACATCGTGCGGCCCGCCATCGACCCGCTGAAGAGGTCGCGGAGGATCCCCTTCATCTTCTTCGGCTCCATCCAGTTGTTGGTGGGCCCGGCGTCGTCCTCGCTGCGTGCGCAGATGAACGTGCGCTCCTCCACGCGCGCGACATCGCTCTCGTCGCTGCGCGCGAGGAAGCTGCGCGGGCGCTTCTCAGGATTGAGCCGGATGAACGTCCCGGCCTCGACGAGCTCCTCGCAGAGGCGGTCGTACTCCTCCTCCGACCCGTCGCACCAGTGGATGTCGGCAGGCGTGCAGAGTTCGGCCATCTTCTCCACCCATGCGACGAGCTCGGGATGCGTGACCCAGTCCGGTGTGCTCATGGTTCGAGCATGCCCCGGGACCCCGGCGTACACCAGGCGCTTGACTGGACAGTGGGACACATGGCGGTCAGTCGCGCGTGCTCGCGTTTGATTATCGAATCTGATAACATTCCAAACTATGGGAACAAATGAGCGCGCAGCCGACGTGCTGCTGCATCCGCAGCGTCTCGCGATCGTGCGGGCGCTGGCGGGCGTGCAGCTCACGACGAAGGAGCTCGCCGAACGGGTGAGCGACATCCCGCAGGCCACGCTGTACCGCCACCTCGGGCTTCTCCTGGACGCGGGGATCATCGCCGTCGTCTCGGAGCGGAAGGTTCGGGGCACCGCCGAGCGCACGTACGCGATCGGCTCGCAGGCGATCCTCTCGCAGGAGGCGTTCGAGCAGGCCACCCCCGAAGACCACTTCCGATACTTCGCGACGTACATCGGCGGTCTGCTCGACGAGTTCGGCCGGTACCTGCAGCGGCCGACCGTGGACCTCGCGAAGGACGGCGTCGGCTATCGCGAGGTCGTGCTCCACCTCACCGACGACGAGCTCCGAGACCTGCTGACGGAGATCCGGGCGGCGATCGCCGCGCGCGCCGACAACGACCTGACACCCGACCGAACACCCCGCTTGATCTCGACCGTGACGATCCCGGTCGACCGAAAGACAGGAGATCCCGAATGACCGCCGTCCTCGCTCCGCAGCAGCAGGCAGCCCGCATCCGTCTCACGGCGCTCGCCCTCGTGCCCGCGCCGATCGCCGCGCTCGCGGTGATGCTCGCCGTCACCGGCGCACCCCTGCTGTGGCCGATGCTCATCGGCGCCGGCGGATGGCTCGCCGCCCTCGTGCTGCGGCAGCCGGTCGCACTGATCGCGAGCCGTCGTCTGAGCCAGGACGCGACGGCGCGTCTCGTCGGCTGGTTCTCGGGGCCCGCGGAGGAGATCGTGCGGGTCATCCTCGTGCTGCTGACCGTCCACGCGGTGCAGGAGGCGGCGTGGTTCGGCTACGGCTGGGCGACCATCGAAGTCGTCATCATCGCCGTGAACGTCCTCGCGATCGCCGGGCTCATGACCAAGGACGACCCGAAGTCCATCGAGGCGCGGGAGCTCCTCGAGTCGCAGGGCATGCTCAAGACGCAGAACCCGCTGTGGTCGCTGCTCGAGCGCCTGAGCGCGACAGCACTGCACCTCGGCTTCACGCTGCTGCTGTTCGCGCAGCCGTGGCTCGTGCTCGCCACGATCCCGGCGCACTCGCTCACCAACATGCTCGCGGTGAAGTTCGGCAAGACGCACCTCGTCCTGACCGAGCTCGGCCTCGCGCTCGCCGGTGCCCTCGTGCTCGCACTCGGCATCCTCGCCGTCGCCTGACGCTCCGGCCCCGGGGAGCATCGGTCACGTTCGCTCGGCCATCCGCACGCGCCACCCACCCTTTCCGCTGGGCGATAATCGTCGGGTGGCCGAGCGAATCGACGATGATGCTCCCGAGGGCGAAGAGACCGCGGATGCGGCATCCGAGCTGCCCAAGTCGGTCATCGACCGCGCGTTCCTGATCCTCGGCACGTTCCAGGGCGGCCGGGTGCGCCAGTCGCTCTCCGACATCAGCCGCCGCACGGGCCTCCCCATCGCGACGTGCTACCGGATCGTGCAGCGCCTCGCCGAGTGGGGTGCCCTCGAACGCGACGGCGAGAGCCGCTACCGCATCGGCCTGCGGCTGTGGGAGGTCGCATCGCTCGCGCCGCGGTCGGTGGGGCTGCAGCGCCTCGCGCGACCCTTCATGCAGGACCTCTACGAGACCACCGGATACGCATCGCACCTCGCGATCCGCGAGGGCACCGAGCTCGTGTCGATCGACCGGTTCCAGAGCCCGCGGCGGCGCGTGAGGCGGCCGCTCGTGGGCGGGCGGTACCCGCTGCACGCGACCGCGATCGGGCAGGTGCTGCTCGCGCACGCGCCCGACGACATCCGCGAAGAGGTGCTGAGCGGCCCGCTCGAGGCCTTCACGACGAACACCTACACCCGCCGCGAAGACCTCGAGAAGGCGCTGGACGACATCCGCCGCCAGGGCTTCGCGGTGAGCGATCGGCAGGTCGACCTCATCCACATCGGCGTCGCCGCACCGGTGTGGGGCACCGAGGGGCACGTCGTCGCCGCCGTGTCGCTCGCCCTCACCGAGGCCGACGTCGACGGCAAGAACATGGTGCACCTCGTGCGCATCACCGCGAACGGCATCTCGCGCGCGCTGCGCGAAGCGGGCTACGTCGACGCCGCGGGCTGACACGGATGCCGCATCCGCAGCTCGCGGATGAGAGCGTCCGCGCGTCTCGATAGCGTGGCGTCGTGACCGCCCTCGACGAACCGCGAACCGTGGCGCGGCCGCGCCTCGCCACAGCCCCCGTCGTCGCGGCGATGGTGGCGCTCGCCGTCGTGCTCGCGCTCACGTCGTCGCAATACGGCTACCACCGCGACGAGCTGTACTTCCGCATGCTCGAACCGGCGTGGGGCTACACCGACCAGCCGCCGCTGACGCCGCTCATCGCCCGCGTGTCGATCGCGCTGTTCGGCGACTCGGTGACCGCGCTGCGCGTGTTCCCGTTGCTGTTCGCCGTGGCATCCGTCCTTCTTCTCGCGCTCGTCGCGCGTGAAGTCGGCGGCGGGCGCCTCGCGCAGGCGCTGACGGCGTGGGGCATGGCGGGCGCGACGCTCACGCTCATGTTCGGTCACCTGCTGCTGACCGCGAGTCTCGACCTCGTGGTGTGGCCTGCGGCCCTGCTGTTCGCGATCCGCGCGGTGCTGCGCGACGACGGACGGTGGTGGCTCGCGGCCGGCGCGGTCGTCGGCGCGAGCACGTTCAACAAGCTGCTCATCGTGATCCTCATGGTGGGGATCGCCGCGGGCCTCGCGATCTTCGGCCCGCGGCGCTGGTTCGCGTCGGCCTGGCTGTGGGGTGGCGTCGCCCTTGCGGGGCTGCTCGCCGTGCCCAACGCCGTCTACCAGATCACGCACGGGTGGCCGCAGCTCGCGATGGGCGCGGCCCTGAGCGAGAACAACGCCGACGAGGTGCGCATCCTCATGTGGCCGATGCTCATCCTGCTCGTCGGCCCCGTGCTGGCGGTCTTCTGGGTGACGGCCCTCATCGGCGTCTTCCGCCAGCCGGCGTGGCGACGCCTGCGGTTCCTCGTCGTGACCTTCGTCGTCGTGGTCGTGTTCGTCTTCGTCGCCGGAGCGCAGTTCTACTACACCGCCGGAGTGCTCGCGGTGCTGACCGCGATCGGGTCGGTGCTCGTCGCGGAGTGGTGTCGCACCCGCGCGCGGCGCATTCTCGTCTTCGCGCTGCTCGCGGTGAACGCGCTCACGTGCGCCGTCGCGGCGCTGCCCGTCCTGCCCGTGCGCGTCGCGGGAGAGGTCGGGGTGGCGTCGATCAACTCGGCCGTCGCGGATCAGGTGGGCTGGGAGCGGTACACCGAACAGGTGACGGATGCCGCGGCATCCGTCGACGCGATCATCACGTCCAACTACGGAGAGGCCGGCGCGCTGGACCGCTTCGGCGTCGACCTGCCGCCCGTCTACAGCGGGCACAACGCGCTCGGCGACCTCGGACCGCCCCCGGACGACGTCGAGACGGTCCTCGTCGTCGGCTGGCAGGGGCGGTGGATGGACCGCATCTTCGAGCGCTGCGACGTCGTCGGCACGCTCGACAACGGGGTCGGGGTCGACAACGAGGAGGAAGGCGCACCGCTCACGGTGTGCACGGGGCCCGAGGCGCCGTGGGACGAGCTGTGGGAGCGGATCCGGCACCTCGACTGAGCGGTTGCCGCCGCGGAGGCCGTCGCAAGGCGAGGGGATGTCGCGAGGCGAGGGGATCCGGGCCCCAGAAGCCCTCGTTCCGCGAGAAGCCCTCGTTCCGCGAGAATCCTCAGCCGGCCGCGGCGAGCCTCGCGCGGCGTTCGAGCTCGGCCGTGGCATCCGCCTTCACCTTCTCGAGCACCACCTTGCCGGTGGGGGAGCGCTCGAGACTCGGGCGCACGAACACGTGCCGCGGCTTCTTGTACCCGGCGAGGCGCTCGTCGACGAACGCGAGCAGCGCGGGCACGTCGATCTCGGCGCCCGAGGCGGGTGCGATCATCGCCGACACCACTTCGCCGAAACGACGGTCGGGCAGGCCGAACACGACGGCGTCGTCCACATCCGGATGCGCCAGCAGCACCTCCTCGACCTCGGCGGGGAACACCTTCTCGCCGCCCGTGTTGACCACCGCCGCGAGGCGGCCGAGCAGCTCGATCGTGCCGTCGCCGCGCGCGCGGGCCCAGTCGCCCGGGATGACGTAGCGGTGGCCGCGGATCTCACGGAACGTCTTCGCTGTCTTCTCGGGGTCGCGGTAGTAGCCGCGCGGGAGGATTCCCCGGTACGCGAGCAGTCCGAGGGCGCCGGGCTCGACGGTGATCTCCTTGAAGTCCTCGTCGAGCAGCACCGCGTCGGGCGTGAGCACGAAGCGGGCGGGGAGGTCGTCGGCATGCTTCGTGATGCCGAAGGCGAACGGTCCGCCCTCGCTCGAGGCGAGCAGATCGACGATCTGCAGGTCGCCGAGCCTGTGCAGCCTGCGCTTGACGTCGTCGCTGAACCTCATGCCCGAGCTGAGGATCGAGTCGACGTGAGGGAGCCCCGCCTCGCGCTCGGCGACCTCGACGAGGGGCAGTGCGACGGCGTCGCCCGCGACGATGAGTCGCGTCGCCTTCACGTCCATCGCGAGGCGGTAGGCGGCCTCGATGTCGAGGCTCGCCTGGGGGAGAAGCGCGATCGTGCCGCCGAGGGCGAGCGTGCCCATCGTGGTGGACTGCGCCGTGCCGTGCAGGAGCGGGCTCAGCGGGAGCGTGGTCACCCGAGGGGTCTCCGGGTCGACCGCGATCGCCACCGCCTCGTCGAGGCTCTCGGGCGGCGTGACGCCGATGATGCCCCACGTCGACTGGCGGCGTGCGGCGAGCAGCGTGTCGAGATCCCACACGACGGCCTTCGGGGCGCCGGTCGTGCCGCCCGTGTACAGGCGCAGGTCGGCGCCCCGGGGCGCCCGCTCGGGGAGCTCGCCGCCCGCCGCGACGATGTCGGCGTAGCGCGTCGCACCCGGCATTTCCTCGCCGCCGTCGTCGACCGTGACGACCTCGATGTCGAGGCCCTCCGCGGCCTCGACCCCGATCGCACCGAGCGAGGTCGGCACGACGAGCACGCGCGCATCCGAGTCGATGAGGAGCGCTCGCACCTCGGACGCCCGGTACCGGTAGTTGATCGCGACCGGCGCGACGCCGATCGCGAGGCAGCCCCACATTACGGTGAGGTGCTCGGGACGGTTGTACAGCAGCAGGGCGACCGCGTCGTGCGGGCGCAGCCCCGACACCTCGGTGAGGTGACGCGCGAACGCCCCGGACTCACGGGCGAACTCCGCCCACGTGAGTCGGCGGTCGCGCGTGACGATCGCGGGCCGGTCGGGTGCGGCCTTCGCGATCCCCCGCCAGAGGTCGCTGTAGTGCGGAACCGTCATGCATTCGCTCCTTCGCGGGCGGCCAGTGCGGACTGCGGCCGGTGTCGTTCCAGCCTCCCGGATCTTCTCGCGGAGTGAGCGCGGCGGGAACGGATTTTTTCGCATGGTGAAATCCGGATGCATCCGTCCGCCGGGCCCGTGGCAGATTGATCGCGCCACCACGGGAACCGCGATGAAGGGTATTCGAATGGTTCAAGAACTCCTGCTCGACCCGACGGGAATGGACGAGCGCGACGCCGACTCGACGCTCTCGCCGCGTCCGGCGAGCCTGCGAGGCCTCACGATCGGGTTGCTCGACAACACCAAGCCGAACGCGACCAACCTGCTTCGCGAGATCGGCGAGGAGCTGCAGCGCAGTTACGGCGCCGGTGAGACGCGCCTGTACACGAAGGACTACTTCGGCACGCCGGCCGCCGACGACCTGATCGCGCAGATCGCCGAGGAGGTCGACGTCGTCGTGACCGCCGTGGGCGACTGCGGGTCGTGCAGCGCCGCGACCGTCGCCGACGGCATCCTGCTCGAGCGCGCGGGCGTTCCGACCGTGAGCATCACGTCGGACTCGTTCTTCGCGTCGGGCCGCGCGATGGCCAAGGTGCAGGGGTTCCCCGGCTTCGACTTCTTCGCGGTGAAGCACCCCGTGGCGAGCCTGAGTGCCGACGAGATCCGCGAGCGTGCGCTCGCGGCGATTCCCGAGGTCGTTCGCATCCTCGGTGTGGAGGAATGACATGAGCATGACCATCGAGAGCGCGCCCCAGGTCGACGTGGAGCGCATCCACGAGGCGCTGGAGTACTACGCGGCCCAGGAGTGGACCGACGGCCTTCCCGTCGTGCCGGTGACCGAGTCGTATCTCGCGGAGTTCCTCGCGGCGACCGACCGCGAGCCCGACGAAGTGCTCTTCCACATCCCGCACCTGAACCGCAGCCTCACGGTGCGCCTCGCGCTCATCAACGCGGCATTGGCCGGATGCCGCCCCGAGTACGTCCCCGTCGTCATCGCCGCGTGGGAGTCGATCGCGAAGGAGCCGCACCCCGCGCGCGGCATCTGGCAGTCCACGACCGGGACGGCGCCGTTCCTCGTGGTGAACGGCCCGATCCGCGACGAGATCGGCCTGAACAGCCAGGGCAACATCTACGGGTCGGGCTTCCGCGCCAACGCGACGATCGGCCGGGCGATCCGCCTCGCCTGCATCAACGTCTTCGGGCTCCACCCGCACAAGCTCGACCAGGCCACGCAGGGCACGCCCGCGAAGTACTCGGCGTGCATCGGCGAGAACGAGGAGCAGAGCCCGTGGGCGCCGTTCCACGTCGACAACGGGTTCGAGGCATCCGACAGCACCGTCACCGCCTACGTCATCCGCTCGGTCATGCACATCGAGGCCCGTCACACGATGGAGCCCGAGCAGCTCGCGGAGGACTTCGCCGACAGCATCCGTCGCACCGGCGCGCTCATCCACGAGTACACGAGTGCGCTGCTCGTGCTCGTGCCCGAGCATGCGGCCGTGTTCGCCGACGCCGGCTGGAGCAAGGAGGACGTCCGCCAGGCGGTGTTCTCGCGCGTCGTGCGCAGCCGCGCCGACCTCGCGGCGGTGGGCAAGGACGCGATCTCGCGCAAGTCGCGGTGGCGCCTGTCGGCCGACCACCCCGACTCGATGCCCGACACGACCTCGGGCGGCGACAACCCCGACGTCGTCCCCCTGATGAGCGCGCCGACGTCGATCCAGATCATCGTGGCGGGAGCGAACAACGCCGGCGTCTCGTCGGTGGTCGAGATCTTCACGCTCAACCCGCCGCGGCTGCACCCCTACTCGATCAGCAGGATCGGAGCACGCTCATGACCGATGAGACCGCGGTCATCGACGTCGACGCGGCACTCAAGGAGTTCCGCGACATGATGGGCGCCGACGGCTACCTGCTGCGGTGGGAGCCGAGTGAAGGCGACCGCATCGTCGTCACGATCGACGCCACCGATGGCGCGTGCGCGGACTGCCTCGTGCCGCTGCCCGTCATGGAGGCGATCATGGCGTCCGCCCTCGAGCCGACGCCGTACACGCTCGATCACGTGGTCCTTCCCGCGACCGACCACTGACCGAGCAGGCGGGGCGACCGGAACACCGGTCGCCCCGCTTCGCTTTCTGCCGCAAGACACCGGAGTCCCGGGAGGAGACATGCACCTCACCGACGAGGAGAAGCGCATGCGCGACGGCGCGGAGGGCGATGCCGTCGCCGCCGCGATGGACCTGCTCATCCGCTACGGCGAAGCCCTCGGCGCCGAGCGACTGTGCGATACGCGCAACGTCGCCGGCACCATGACCCAGCCCTCGCCCGCGAAGGCGAAGCTCGTCGAAGAAGGCGGGTGGGCCAAGGCCTTCGCGGTCATCAACCTCGACTGCGACGACGACATCGACGTGCCGCGGATGCGCGTGCCGACGTGCCAGCTGCAGCACGGCTTCTCGGACGACGCCGCGGGCCTCTCGAAGTACTCGGTCTCGAACATCGAGCTGCAGGGGAGCGCGGAGTCGTACTTCAGCGAGCGAGGTGTGAACATCCTCGCGACCTGCACGCCGTACCAGGTGGGGAACCTTCCCGTGCGCAACGAGCACTGCGCGTGGATGGAGTCGTCGGCGGTGGTCTACTGCAACTCGGTGCTGGGCGCCCGCACGAACTGCGAGGGCGCCGCGTCGACGGGTGCCGCGGGCCTCACGGGCAAGATCCCGTACTGGGGCAACCACGTGCCCGAGAACCGCTTCGCGAACCGTCTCGTGCGCGCCGACGTTCCCGTCGAGTCGTTCCAGGACTGGGGCATGTTCGGCTACTTCGTGGGCGGGCAGGTCGAAGAGGAGAGGCCCGCGGTGATCGGAGCGCTCGCGCAGCCCGACCTCGCGAACCTCAAGCACTTCGGCGCGGCGACCGCGACGTCGGGTGGCGTGGAGATCTACCACATCCCGGGCATCACGCCCGAGGCGCCGAGCCTCGAGGCCGCCTTCGGCGGACGGGCGATCCCGGATGCCGCGACCTACGGCCCCGCCGAGCGCAGAGCCGTCTACGAGACCCTCAACTCGCAGGGCGACTCGGACGACGTGGACTTCATCCTGCTCGGGTGCCCGCACGCGTCGCTCGACCAGATCGCCGAGATCGCGCGGCTGCTCGACGGCAAGCGCCTGCGCGACGGGACGGAGCTGTGGGTCATGACGCCGCGCGCGCTGCGCATCATGGCCGACCGCAACGGCTACACGGAGGCGATCGAGCGCGCGGGCGGAAAGCTCCTCACCGACTCGTGCCCCGCGATGTCGAAAGCGGCCCCCGACGGCGTGCGGGTGTTCGCGACCGACTCGGCGAAGCAGGCGCACTACCTTCCGGCGATCCTCGGCATCGAGGCGTGGTTCGGGACGCTCGAGGAGTGCGTCTCGGCCGCACTCACGGGGAAATGGCGCGGAGAGCTCGCAGCATGACGGGAACGCTCGAATTCCACGGCAGGGGCATCGTGCCCGGCGTCGTCGAGGCCGAGGCACTCGTCACGTCCGAGACGATCTCGGGCTTCGGCGGCATCGACGTCGCGACGGGCACCGTGATCGAGCCTCGGCACGAGCTGTTCGGGGTGTGCTTCACGGGGAAGGTGCTCGTGTTCCCGGGTGCGAAGGGCTCGTCGGGGTGGTCGGGGTTCTTCCAGAGCACGCGGCTGCTCGGCACCGCGCCCGCCGCCTTCGTGTTCAACGTCATGACCACGAAGGCGGCGCTCGGCGCGATCGTCACGCGCATACCGACGGTGGTGGGTGCGGCGCCCGATCCGGTCTCGACGATCCGCACGGGCGACCTCGTGCGGGTCGACGGGGACCGCGGGATCGTGACGGTTCTCTCACGATAAAGGGTTTTCGAAGAATGGAACCCTACGTTGATAGGGATCCGCATCTCGAACACCCTGGAACACCGTCCGCGAAGCCGCGGTCACATGGTTCAGACACAGGAGTCAGACATGAGTTCATCGATCTCCCCCCGGGTCGATCGGCCACGCAAGGCACGTGGAATGCTCCGTGCCGCGGCGTCGCTGATCGCCGCCGGCGCCCTCGCCCTCACGGCGTGCGCCGGCAACACCGCCACGCCGGGCTCCGGCGGCGATGCGGAGGGCGGCGGCGAGAAGCTGCAGAAGATGGTGGTCGTCACCTTCCTGCCGCTCGAGTCGTTCACCTTCACCCCCGAGATGTACGCGTACGCCGGCGGCTACTTCGAGAAGCACGGCCTCGACGTGCAGCTGCAGCCGGTGCAGGGCACCGCGGCGGCGATCCAGACGCTGCTCGGCGGCGCGACCCCGATCACTCGCGCGAGCACGGTCGACGTCTTCCCCGGCATGGAGCAGGGGCAGCCGATCGTGTCCATCGGAACGATGGCGCACAAGTCCAACCTCCGCGTGGTCTCGACCGAGGACAAGCCCGTCGAGAACGTCGACGACATGGTGGGCGAGACGATCGGCATGGGCTCGATCGGCGGCACGAGCGAGAAGATGCTGAACCTCGCGCTCGACGCCGGCGACGTGCCGCGCGAGGAGGTCACGCGCCAGGCGGTGCCGGTTACGGGCGCCACGTACGAGCTCGTGAAGCAGGGCCAGCTCGCCGGCTACATCGTGAGCCTCGACACCTCGATCGCGCTCGGCGCGCAGAACGAGGACGCCGTGATCACGGATGCCGGTCTGGCTGACGCTCCGGACATCCAGACGTGGATCACGACGCAGTCCAATCTCGAAGACCCCGAGAAGCTCGACCAGATCGAGCGCTTCCTCGCCGCGATCAAGGAGGCGACGCAGGCCGTCATCGACGATGCCGAGAACGACTTCGCGAACGTGCTGCAGACCCTCCGCGACAGCGGTGACTTCGAGTTCCCCGCGCTCGAGGACGACTCGATCGCGACGCAGGCCCTCGAGGTCTACACGACGCAGACCTGGGTCGACCCCGACGGCGAACTGGGCCTCCTCGAGAACGACCTGGACGGCTGGGTCGAGGCCTACGAGATCTACGAGAAGTCGGGACTGGTCGAGGGCGGGCAGGACCCGACCGACTGGATCACGAACGACTACCTGCCCTGACGGGCGAAAGGCAGAGGAGGCGGCCCCGACGCGCCACGCCGACGGGCCGCCTCTCCCAACGAGGCAAGGCAGTGAAGCATGAGCAATGAGGCACTGGTGCAGGAGGTGACGCCCGTGACGGCGAGCACCGAGGTCCCGCGCCTGCGGATCGAGGGAATCGGCCGCGACTTCCACACCCGGTCCGGCGTCACCCACGCCGTCTCCGGCATCGACCTGACGATCCAGCGCGGCGAGTTCGTCGCTCTGATCGGACGATCCGGATGCGGCAAGACCACGCTCCTCCGCATGATCGGCGGCCTTCTCGCCCCGACGGCCGGGTCGATCGAGGTCGACGGCCGCCCGCTGTGGCGCGGCAACGGTCAGGTGGACTCGAACGCGATCACGAAGCTGGGCTTCGTCTTCCAGGAGAGCAACCTGTTCCCGTGGTTCTCGGTGCTCGACAACATCGCGCTTCCGATGAAGCTGCGGGGCGTCGGCAAGAAGGAGCGCCGCCGGCGCGCGACCGAGCTCGCGGAGCTCGTGGGCCTCGGCGGATTCGAGAAGTCCTATCCGCGTGAACTGTCGGGCGGCATGCGCCAGCGCGCGGCGATCGCCCGCGCGCTGTCGACCGAGCCCGAGCTGCTGCTCATGGACGAGCCGTTCGGCGCGCTCGACGCGCTCACGCGCGAGCGCATGAACCTCGAGCTTCAGCGCATCGTGCTCGAGACGACCTCGACGGTCGTGTTCGTCACGCACGACATCCCCGAGGCGGTGTTCCTCGCGGACCGCATCGTGCACATGACACCGCGGCCCGGCCGCATCCGTCAGATCCTGCCGGCCGACTTCGCCAAGCCGCGTTCCGTCGATCTGCAGACGACGCCCGAGTTCAACGACATCGTGCGCAAACTCCGCCACGACATCGACGAGGAGGACTGAGCATGTCCCGCGCGCGAATGATGAAGCTCCTGCCGTGGATCGTCACGCCCTCGCTGGTCGTCCTGATCATCGTCGCGTGGCAGGTCATCGTCACGGCCCTCAACGTGAACCCGTTCATCTTCCCGCCGCCGGGCGACGTGTGGGCGGCGTTCGTCTCGCTCCTGAACGACCCGCGCATCTGGGCGGCGACGGGTGTGACGGTGAGCGAGATCCTGATCGGCTTCCTCATCGCGGTCGTCGTCGGCCTCGTGGTCGGTGTCGTCCTCGGCAAGCTGCCGTGGCTCGAGGTGAGCCTGCGGCCGCTCATCGTCATCGCGCAGGTGGCCCCGAAGGTGGCCTTCGTGCCGCTGTTCGTCATCTGGTTCGGATTCGGGCTCACGTCCAAGATCGTCCTGTCGGCGCTGCTCGCGTTCTTCCCGATCATGCTGAACGTGCTGCTCGGGGTCCGCTCGGTCGAGCAAGGACACCGCGAGGTGATGCAGAGCCTCAACGCGACGACCTGGCAGCGGTTCGTGCAGCTCGACATGCGCAGCCTCCAGCCCTACCTGTTCGCGGGCATGGAGGTCGGCATCGTGCTCGCGACGATCGGCGCGATCGTGGGCGAATACCTCGGCGGCAACAACGGACTCGGAAACATGGTCGTCTCGGCCATGAACGCGCTCGATGCCGCGATGACGTTCGCGCTCATCATCTGGCTGTCGATCCTGGGGCTCGTGCTGTACCTCATCGTGAATGAGCTCAAGCGCTTCTTCATCCCGTGGCACGAGTCGGTCTACGGCCTGCGCACAGCGACCGCCTGACGCCCCTCCCCGACCGCAGAACGCCGCTTCCGTCACCGGCGGGGCGGCGCTTCTGCGTGGCGGAAAACAGTTTCAGGCTCACTGAATGAGAGTGCAGGCGGACGCTTTGCGTACTGATGGACGCACAGCGTTGCGTTTGTACGCATTGTGTGAAAGCATCTCGTTCGTCCCGACTCGCTTGAGAGCTCGAACTGGCAATGGAGGCAGTCATGAAGGCTTTGCGCACCCGAGCGTCGTTCCTCATCGGAATCGGCGCGGTCCTGACCCTGGGTCTCACCGCCTGCGGCGGCGGTGGCACCGACACCGCGGGCGGCGACGCCGGCGGTGACACGCAGGAGGTCCAGCCGCTCGTCGCCGGCGTGATCCCCGTGACCGACATCGGTCCGGTGTACATGGCGCAGCAGAACGGCCTGTTCGAAGAGAACGGCTTCGACCTCACGCTGCAGCCCGCCGGCTCGTCCACCGAGATCATCCAGGCCATGCAGTCCGGCCAGGTGCAGATCGGCTACGGCGGTTCGACGGGCGTCTTCCAGGCCGTCGAGAACGGCGTGGACCTCGTCATCATCGCGGCGGCGAGCGCGACGCCCGACGACCCCGAGAACGGCATCAACGACCTGCTCGTCGTGGCCGACAGCGAACTGAAGTCGGCGAAGGACCTCGAGGGCAAGAAGGTCGCCGTCAACGCGCCCGGCGGCTACACGCAGCTGCTCGCCGACATCGCGGTCAAGGCCGACGGCGGCGACCCCGCCAAGGTGCAGTACGTGCAGATGGGCGTGCCCGACCAGCCCGCCGCGCTCGTGAGCGGTGCGATCGACTCGTTCGTCGCCGGTGAGCCGTTCGGCACGCTCGGCCGCGAGGAGAACAACTTCCGCACTCTGGCGAACCCGTTCGAGTACCTGTCCGACCACGCGGTCGTCGCGGGCGTCTGGTACGCGCTGCGCTCCGAGGTGGAGAAGCGCCCGGAGTACTTCGCGCAGGTCGTCGACACGATCAACGCGGCGAACACCTACGCGCTCGAGAACGACGAGGAGCTCCGCGAGAACATCGCCGAGTTCACCAAGATCGACCCGGCGCTGGCGGCCCGCATCCGTCTCGGCTCGTACGGCAAGCTCCCGCTCACCGTCGAGAACCTGCAGCCGATCGCGGACTGGTCGCTCGAGCTCGGCTACCTCAAGGAGCCGGTCGACTTCGACACGCTCATCTGGGAGCCGTAAGAACCCACACGGCGGGAGTGACCCCGCCGGTACGCGGGCCCGTGCCACCGGGCACGGGCCCGCACCACCCCCTTCCCCCACGAACCAGCAAGCGGAGGACGAGCATGGCGACCATCACGGCGCCCGCGGATGCCGCGACCCGCCCGCAGACCCGCACACCGTTCAGCCAGTCGAAGCTCTCGACCCCCGTCCTCGGGGCGCTGGGCATCGTCGGCTTCATCCTCGTCTGGGAGCTCGCGTCGCGCTTCAGCCTCGTGAACCCCACCTACCTGCCTCCGTTCACAGAGGTCTTCGCGACGGTCATCGAGGTGGTCGCCGGCGAGCAGTACCGCGCGCAGTTCTGGACCGCCCTGGGCAACACGATGCTCGGCTGGAGCGTGGGCCTCGTCATCGCCCTCGTCGCGGGCGTCGTGTGCGGCGTGATCATCGGATCGAACCGCTGGGTCCGCGAGTTCACCCACTCCACGATCGAGTTCCTGCGGCCCATCCCGTCGGTCGGCCTCATTCCGATCGCGGTCGTCATCTTCGGCGTCCGCCCGGCCGCGACGATCGCCATCGTCGTGTGGGCGTGCTTCTGGGTGATCCTCATCCACGTGGTCTACGGCGTCACCGACGTGGACCCGGTCGCGGATTCGACGGCGCGCAGCTACGGCCTCGGATATCTCGCACGCGCGCGCTACGTCGTGTGGCCGACCGTCCTGCCCTACCTCATGACGGGCGTGCGCCTGTCGGGCACGATCGCGCTCGTCGTCGCCGTGACCATCGAGATCGTCGTGCAGGCGCCCGGCATCGGCCAGATGATCGCCCAGTACCAGTCCGCGGGCAACGCACCGGTCGTGTACGCCCTCGCGCTCCTCGCCGGCGTGCTGGGCCTCGTGATCAACCTCGCACTGCGTCGCCTCGAAGAGGCCGTGCTCGGGTGGCATCCGTCGGTTCGAGCGGAGGTCATCTCATGACGACGCGAAGCATCGGCATGCGCCTCGTGTACGCGCTCGCCCTCCCGGTCCTCATCATCGCGGTGTGGTGGGTCGCGACGCTCAACGAGACCAACCCGTTCGTGCCCAAGCCGGGCCAGATCGTCAGCGACTTCTTCGGGTCGTGGTTCGGGCCGCTGCTCGTGCAGCAGGTGCTGCCGTCGCTCTACCGGCTCGGCGTCGGGCTCATCAGCGCGATCGTCGTCGGCGTCGTGCTCGGTGTGGTCGTCGGGTCGAGCCGCGTCGCACGCAAGCTCACGGGGCCGCTGTTCGAGTTCATCCGCGCGGTGCCGCCGCCGGTGCTGCTCCCGGTGCTGCTGCTGGTCATCGGAATCGACGACCGCTCCAAGATCTTCCTGATCTTCCTCGGATGCCTCTGGCCGATCCTCCTCAACACGATCGACGGCGTCCGGGGCGTCGACCAGGTGCTCGCCGACACGACGCGCACCTACGGCGTCACCGGGTGGCAGAAGCTCCGCCGCTTCGTGCTCCCCGCGTCGCTGCCGCGCATCATGACCGGCATCCGTCTCGCCCTCCCGATCGCGATCATCCTCATGGTCGTGTCCGAGATGTACGCGGCGATCGACGGCCTCGGCTACCAGATCATGCTCTTCAAGCAGATCTTCCAGATCGGCCCGATGTGGGCGGGCATCGTCATCATCGGCCTCATCGGCATCGTGCTCGCGTGGATCTTCCGCGTGATCGAGCGCCGCGTGCTGGCCTGGTACTTCGGACAACGAGAGGTGGAGACCAGTGAGCGCTGACGCCACGACGAACGAGGTCCTGCTGTCGGTTCGCGGGGTTCAGAAGATCTACTCGACCCCCACCGGCGGCGTGGAGGCCGTGCGGAACCTGACCTTCGACCTGCGCAAGGGCGAGTTCGCGTGCCTGGTCGGACCGTCGGGCTCCGGCAAGACGACGCTGCTCAAGTGCATCTCGGGCCTGCTCGCGCCCACGAGCGGCGAGGTCGTGCTCGACGGGAAGGTCGTCGACGGGCCGCCGCGCAACATGGCGCTCGTGTTCCAGGAGTACGGGCGGTCGCTGTATCCGTGGCTGCGCGTCGCCGACAACGTCGAGATGCCGCTCAAGGTCGCGCGCGTGCCCAAGGAGGAGCGCAAGCGGCGCGTCGAGGAGGCCCTCGAGGCGGTCGGCCTCGCCCACGTGCCCACGTCGTACCCATGGCAGCTGTCGGGCGGCATGCAGCAGCGCGTGGCCATCGCCCGCGCGATCGCGTACCAGCCCGAGGTGCTGCTCATGGACGAGCCGTTCGCGGCCGTCGATGCGCAGACGCGTGCCGACCTCGAAGACCTCGTGCGGTCAGTGTGGGCCAAGCTCGGCCTCACGATCCTCTTCGTGACGCACGACATCGACGAATCCGTCTACCTCGGCGAGCGGGTCATCGTGCTGTCGTCGTCGCCGACCGTGATCCTCGAGGACCTGAAGGTCGATCTGCCGGAGACCCGCGACCAGCTCGAGACGCGCTCGGACGCGCGCTTCGTCGAGCTGCGCCACCACGTGTACGAGCAGATCCAGAAGGCGAAGACGTACACGGGCGACACGGAAGCCGTGCGGACGGTCGCCTAGGTCCCGCCCTGCCGCCCCGCGATCTCGCGTGGCCGACCGTAGGATGGTGCCGCCGGACGCAGAGCGTACAGCGAGGAGACGGGTGGGGATGGCCGACGAGAGGTCGCGGGACCGGATTCAGAGCATCGAGCGCGGGGTCGAGGTGCTGCGCGCCTTCAACCACCGCGAGGGCTCGCTGACCATCGCCGACATCGCCGAGCGGGTGGGTCTCGCGCGCCCCGTCGTGCGCCGGATCCTCCTCACGTTCGCCCACCTCGGCTACGCGGAGTCCGCCGGTGGCCTGTGGAGCCTCACGCCCCGCATCCTCGAGCTCGGCTCGGGATACTTCGCCGCGTCGTCGCTTCCCGAGATCTCGTACGGCTACATGGCCGACGTCGTCGAGCGCACGGGCGAGACGTGCAGCATCGGCGTGCTCGACGGGCTCGAGGTGATCCACGTCGCGCGCGTCGAGGACCGTCGGCCGCTGCCGGACTCGGTCCGGATCGGAAACCGGCTGCCTGCGCACGCGACCGCTGTCGGAAAGGTGCTCCTCGCGCACCTGCCGCCCCACGAGCTCGACGCGCTGCTCGAAGGCGTCGAGCTGGAGTCGTTCACCCCTCACACCGTGACGGAGGTCGCGCAGCTGCGTGCGCGGCTCGACAAGGTGAAGGAGCAGGGCTTCGACGTCTCGATCGAAGAGCTGCACCCCGGTCAGGTGGCCGTCGCGGTGCCGATTCTCATCGACGGGCGCGCTGTGGGCGGCCTGTCGGCGTCGTCCACGACTGTGCGCGAAGACGAGAAGAGCCTCACCGAGGTCGTCGCGCCCGTGCTGCGCGACGCCGCGGGCGAGATCGGCCGTGCTTACCGCAACGCGAACCCGCAGCTCTTCCGCGCCGTGCGCTGAGCTCAGCGCGCCGCGACGACGTCGGCCGGGATGTCCGTGCCGAGGTAGGCGCCCTCGGCCTCGAGGCGCCGCTGCAGCTCGGGCACATCGACGTCGCGCGCCGTGACCCCGGCCGCGAGGGCGAGGTCGGCAGCCGTGCCGGCCGCCTGGCCCATCACGAAGCACGGACCCGTCACGCGTCCCGACGACTGCCCCAGCTGCGTCATCGACGCGCACCGCCCCGCGACGAGCAGGTTGCCGACCTTCTGCGGCACGAGCATGCGGTAGGGGAGGTGGTTGAAGCCGCGCGAGTCCTCGGCGCGCGGGAAGCGGAACTCGACGTCGCCCGCGACGTGCGCCTCGACCATCCAGCCGTTGACCCCGATCGTGTCCTCGAAGTCGACGCAGTCGAGCACGTCGTCCTCGGTGAGCTGGTACTCGCCGACGATGCGGCGCGTCTCGCGGATGCCGATCTGCGGCGCGATGTCGACGACGTACGAGTTCTCGAACCCGGGGGTGTTGTCGCGGATGAAGGCGAACGTGTCCTTCACCTGCCGGCGTCCCTGCAGCTCGCCGCGCGTGAGCTGGTGCACGTCGGTGCCGTCGATCGCGGACCCGTCCTCGTTGCTGAGCTGCGTGAGGTTCGAGCGCCACTCGAGCGGGTTGATCTGCGGGCGCACGATGGGCTTCTTGCGCGGGAAGCGGTGGGTGCCCGCGGCCTCGGCCTCCTCCATGATGCGGCGGATCGTCTTCCACGCGGGACCGGCCTTCTCGTAGTCGACGCCGTTGATGCGGAACATGAGCGAGGGGTACAGCAGGTGCTCGGCGTGCTCGTACGGCACCCCGGCCCACGCGGCGATGTCGGCGTCTCCCGAGCCGTCGATGAAGAAGCGCCCGCGCACCGCCGCGCGCCCGGACTTCGACTCGACGACGACCGCGTCGATCGTGGACTCGTCCTTCATGACGACGTCGACGGCGGTCGCGTGGAAGAGGATCTCACCGCCGCCCAAGACGACGAGCTCGTCGGCGGCGATCTTGTACGCCGAGATGTCGAACGCGACCGCCTGGATGCGGTCCTCGACCGACAGGTGCGGCTCGTTCAGCCCATCGAGCGCCTTCAGCCGGTCGTACAGCTCGTCGGCGTAGCCGTGCACGACGAGCCGGTGCTCGCCGTGCACGTTCGCGTGCAGACCGCAGAACGTGCTGAGGCCGCCCATCGTGCCGGCTCCGCCGAGGAATCCGTATCGCTCGATCAGCAGCGTCGACCGCCCGGCCCGCGACGCGGCGGTCGCGGCGAGCAGTCCCGCGGGTCCGCCCCCGACGATCACGACGTCGTACTCGCCGATGACGGGAACCTCGGCGGCGGGCAGGTGGATGGTCGACGTGGTCATGCGTTCTCCGGGGTGGTCGAGACGGCGGATGCTCCCACCGCGGTCTTCTGGCAGGGTCCGGCCGTGCGGGGGCACAGCACCGCGCCGCAGCCGAGAGGCTGGACGAGCTGCTCGTACTGGTCGAGCATGCCGCCGCCCGTGTCGCGGTCGGCGGGCGGGACGTACGGCGGTCGGGCGGCGAGTTCGGCCGGGTCGACGAGCAGGTCGAGGCGGCCGGTCTCGAGGTCGATGTCGATGATGTCGTCGTCCTGCACGAGGCCGAGCGGCGCGCCCGGGGTCGCGGCCTCGGGCGAGACTTCGCCGACGGTCATGCCCTGGTTCACAAGGCCCGAGAACTGCCCGTCGGTGACAAGTGCGACGGACTGCGCGAGCCCGCGCGCGTGCAGGGCGAAGATGAACGCGCTCGTGAGGCCCATGCCCGGGGCACCGGACACGCCGATGCCGCGGATGACCGCGACGTCGCCCTCGCGCAGGCGTCCGTTCGAGATGCCCTCGATCGCCTCCTCGCGGTTGGCGAAGACGCGCGCGGGTCCGGTGAACCGGCGCGGGCCGGGGTCGGGGACGGGGCGCTTCGCGACCGCGCCGCCGGGTGCGAGCGTCCCGCGTACGACCGCGATCGCGGGGTCGGTGCCGAACGGGTTCGAGATGGGGCGGATGATCTCGCCGTCGGCGGGGCGCGCGGCATCCGCCCTTTCGGCCACTGTTCCGCCCGCGACCGTGAGCTGGTGGCCGTCGAGCAGGGGAAGGAGTTCGCGCAGCACCGTCGCACCGCCGCCGGCGTCTTCGAACTGCTCGGTGAGCCACGGTCCGTTCGGGCGCACCGAGGCGAGCAGGGGAGTGTCGCGGCCGAGGACGCGGAACTCCTCCCACACGTCGATGTCGAGCCCGGTCTCGACGGCGATCGCCTGCAGGTGCTTGATCGTGTTGATCGAGCCGCCGACCGCGAGCATCGCGCGGATCGCGTTGCGCACCGACCCATCGGTGATGATGTCGCGCGGGCGCACGTCGCGCTCGATGAGGTCGACGAGGGCCGCCGCCGAGCGGCGCGCGGAGTCCCACATGCGCTCGCTGTTGGCGCGCACGGGTGCCGCGCCGGGCACCGCCATGCCGAGTGCCTCGGCCACGATGTGCATCGAGTTGGCGGTCGCGAGGCCCGCGCACACGCCCGGGCCGAGGATCGCGTCGTCGGCGAGCTCCTCGAGGTCGTCGGTCGGCTCACCCGTGACCGCGGCCATGGCGGCGAGCAGGAAGACCTCCTCGACGTCGGCCTCGCGCCCTTCGGCGAGACCCGAGTGCTGGTAGCCGCACGGCACGATGACGGTCGGGATGTTGAGGCGACCCGCGGCCATGAGGTGGCCCGGCGTGGTCTTGTCGCACGAGCTGAGGCAGATCATCGCGTCGAGCTTCGCGCCCTCGACGGCGGCCTCGATGTCGTCGACGATGAGGTCGCGGCTCGGAAGGATGTAGCGCCCCGCGCGTCCTGCGCTCGTGACGAAGTCGCTCGGCGCGGTCGTGCGGATCTCGAACGGCAGGACACCGAGTCCGCGCAGCTCCTCCTTGAGGGCGTCGGCGATGTCGTCGAGGTGGGCGTAGCACGCGGCGAGCTCGGACGACGTGTTGACGATCGCGACCTTCGGCTTCGACAGGTCGGATGCCGGGATCCCGAGCGACCGCCACTGCGCGCGTCTCGCGATCCCGAGCGCTGAGGTCGGCGGGAGGTTGCTGCGCAGGTCGGGCATCATCGTCCTTTTCTCGTGCGTCATCGCGGAATCGACGGGTCGATGTATCCGCAATACGTCCTAGTGTACGCATTGCGGTTGATTGGTCGCAATGCGTACCTTTGAGTGATGGGCAGACGAGCGCGTCGCGCCGCGGCGACGGATGCCGCGACCCCCGTCCTGACGACGGGGCTGCTGAGCGTGCTCGGCCTGCTCATGACGGTCAACCCGATCGCCTCGAACATCTACCTGCCCGGCCTGAGCCAGATGGCGGCCGATCTCGGCACCACGATCGCGGGCGCGCAGATCGCGCTGACGGGGTTCCTGCTCGGCGTCGCCGCGGGGCAGCTCATCGTGGGGGCGCTCGCCGACAGCCTGGGTCGCCGGCCCGTGCTGCTGCTCGGACTCAGCGTGCTCACCGGCGCGAGCGTGATCGTCGCCGCCGCTCCCACGATCGAGCTGCTCATCGCCGGTCGCGTCATGCAGGGGCTCGGATCGTCGGCCGCCGTGGTGGTGGCGCGCGCGATCGTGTCCGACACCGCGCGGGGCCGGCAGGCCGCCGCGTCGTACAGCGTGCTCATGGGCATGCTCGCGGTGGGGCCGCTCGTCGGTCCGCTGCTGGGAAGCCTGCTCATGCAGGCGGGCGGCTGGCGCACGACCTTCGTTGCGCTCATCGTCCTGAGCGCCGCGTACCTGGTCATGTCGGTGTTCGCGGTACCCGAGACGCTTGATCCGGGTGCCCGGACCCCGGTGCGTGTCGGCCGCCTCCTCGGCAACTACCGCCGTCTGCTGCGCGACCCCGGGTACGCCGGCAACGCCCTCGCGATGGCCGTCGCGTTCGCGGCGCTCGCGACACACGTGAGCGCATCCTCGTTCATCGCACAGGACGTGCTCGACACCGACGAGTGGGGTTTCTCGTTCCTCTATATGTGCTACGCGCTCGCGGTGCTCGTCGGCAGCAGTCTCAACGCGCCGCTGTCGGCGCGATTCGGCGCGCGCCGCATGCTCATCGTGTGTCAAGCGGTCGCGATCGCGTCGACCGCCGCGATGGTCTGGTTCGCCACGGCGGGGCCCTTCACGGTCGCGACGTTCCTCGCGACGATCGTGCCGTCGTGCGCCGCAGGCTCAGCGATCCTCGCGAACGCGACGACCCTGACTCTCGCGCGTGCGGCGTTCGCCGCCGGGTCCGGCGCGGCCCTCATGGGCTGCACGCAGTTCCTGGTCGGCTCGCTCGTCTCGCCGCTGGGCGGTGTGCTGGGTCCGCACACCGCGGCGCCCATGGCCGTCGTGATGCTCGCGTGCTTCACGCTGAGCGTCGTCGCGGGCGCCGTGGGCTGGTGGGGCGAGCGAAGCGGCGCTGTCGTCGTGGCGAGTGATGTCGCCCGAACCCGCCCCGAAGAGAGAGGCTGAGCACATGGCACATGTCGCGATCGTGGAGTTCCGCATCGTCCCGGAGAAGGTCGAGGAGGCGAAGGCCGTCTTCGCGGAGATGCTCAAGACGTCGAGGGCGTTCGACGGATGCGAGCGACTCGACTGGCTCGTCGACCGTGACGACCCCGCGAACTGGACGCTGTACGAGGAGTGGTCGTCGTGGGAGGCCGAGCAGGCGTACCGCGACTTCCGGGCCGGCGAGGGCGCCGTTCCGGAGATCGGGCCGCTGCTGACGGGCCCGCCGCGGCTCGTGCGCCTCGAGACCATTCCGTTCTGACGCGGTGCGTCAGTGGCGGATGCGCACCGGCTCGCCGTCCGCGGCGGGCTGGGCGTGGCGGCGCGCCATGAGCCACGAGCGACCCTTCACGATCTTCGCGTCGATGACGAGCGGGCGGTCGCGCGGACCGTCGAGCCACGCCTGCACCCCGTCGAGGTCTTCGAGCGCGCGGACCGTGAGGCCGTGGCATCCGTATCCCGCCGCGATGGCGGCGATGTCGGTCTCGGGGAAGCGCACCAGGTCGAGCTTGTCGGTGTACGGATCGAAGAGGTTCACCTCCGCGCCGTAGGCGTCGTCGTTGTAGACGATGACGACCATGCCGAGTCCGAGACGCACGGCCGTGTCGAGCTCGACGAGCGACATCATGAACGCGCCGTCGCCCGTGCCGACGACGGGGAGGCGACTCGGCTGGGCGACGCCCGCGCCGATGCCGGCCGCGAGGCCCATGCCGATCGCCTGGAACGACAGCGGGATGCAGTACCCGCGCTCGTCGGGCACGCGCAGGTGCGCGCCCGGGTAGCAGTTGACGTTGCCGCCGTCCGGCACGACGATCCGCTCGAGCGGAAGGAGGGCGTCGAGCGCGTTCGTGAGCTCCTGCGCGTCGATGCGCTCGTCGTCGGAGCGCGAGTCGAACGGCTGGTCCTTCCAGTACCGCGATGACCGCACGCGCTCGGCGGTCTCGGGCGTGCGGTAGCCGACCTTGCCCGGCGCCTTCGCCTCGATCGCCTCAGCCGCCGCCTGAGCGACGACCGCCGCATCGCCGAGGATCGCGACGTCGACCGGCCGGTGCAGCCCGACCGCGGACGGCCGGTCGTCGACCTGCACGACGGTCGCCGACCGCAGCAGCGCGCCGTCGCGCGTCGTCCACTTGTTGAGCGCCGCTCCGAAGACCGCGATGACGTCGGCCGACGAGATGAGGTCGGCGGCGCCCTCAGTCGCGAAGCCGCCCATGATGTCGAGGGCCCACTCGTCGTCGACGAAGAGCCCGCGTCCCGCGGCGGACGTGACCAGGAGCGCGCCGGATGCCGCGGCCAGCCGCCGCAGCTCGCGCTTCGCGCCCCACGCGCCGCGCCCGCCCACGACGACGGGTCGCTCGGCGTGCACGAGCAGGTCGACGAGCCGCTCCAGCGACTCGGGCGATGCGCCCGGTCGCAGCACGTCGGGCACGGCGGGGACGGCCTCGTCGTCGAAGACGACGAGCTCCTCCTGCAGGTCGACCGGGAGCGAGAGCACCACGGTCTCGCGCTCGAGGAGCGCGGTGTGCACGGCGGATGCAGCATCCGCCACCGCCGATGCGGCGCTGTGGATGCGCGCGGGGGTCGCTCCGACCGCCGCGACGGCGGCGTCCTGGTCGATGTGGAAATTCGAGGTGATGTCGCCCGCGGCGGTGTCGCCCGTCACGACGAGCATCGGCGTGTGGCACTTCGCCGCCTCGGCGATGCCGGTGAGCGCGTTGCTCAGGCCACACCCCTGGTGCAGCGACACGACCGCGAGTCGCCCCGAGGTGCGCGTGAAGGCGTCGGCCATCGTGGCGGCGCCCATCTCGTGGCGTGTGGCCGTGAACGGCACGCCCGCGTCGATCATCGCGTTCGTCACATGGAAGTTGCCGCTGCCGACGACTCCGAAGATGTGCGCCGCTCCGAGCTTCGCGATCGTGCGTCCGACCGCCTCCGCCACCGTGATCGTCTGGCCCATGTCGCCTCCGTCGCCGTCCGTGGGGCGCGCTCGAGGGTCGCGCGCCGTCTTCCAGGATTCCTCGCGAATGGAGGGAGGTCAACCGCTATCCGTACAGGTGAACGCTATCCGTACATTTCGCCCGATGCCGGTGATCCGGCCGGAGGAGGTTGGCCGACGGCATCCGTTTACTCGAAGACCTCGACGAACCGTTCGTGCCAGCCCGTCGCGCCGTTCGGAGCGGGGGGCGCGTGCTCTGACGTCTGCACGTCGCCGGTCGCACTGATCGCGCGGCAGCGGATGACGTGCCCGCCGACATCGGCGGTCCAGGGGAGGCTCCACTGCACCCACGTGTCGTCGGAGATCGCGGGGGCGAGCGTCGCCTGCTGCCACGCCCCGTCGTCGATCTGCACCTCGACCCCTGCGACGCCGACGTGCTGCTGCCACGCGACGCCCGCGATGACGGCGTCGCCGGCCTTGAGACCCTGGCCCCGCCGCGGCACGTCGATGCGCGACTGCAGCTTGATCGGACCCCGTTCCGACCACCCGCGGTCGGTCCAGTACGCGCGCTCGAGGTCGAACCGAGTGACGTTGAGCTCGACGACCCACTTCGTCGCCGACACGTACCCGTACAGCCCCGGCACGACCATGCGCACGGGGAAGCCGTGCTCGACCGGCAGGGGCTCGCCGTTCATGCCGATCGCGAGGATCGCGTTGCGGTCGTCGGTGAGCGCCTCGATCGGCGTCGACGCGGTGAATCCGTCGATCGACCTCGAGAGCACCATGTCGGCGTCGGGGTGCGGCCCGACGCGGGCGAGCAGCTCGCGGATGGGGTAGCCGAGCCACACCGCGTTGCCGATGAGGTCGCCGCCCACCGGGTTCGACACACACGCGAGAGTCGTCACGCTCTCCTGCAACCGGAGCTCGAGAAGGTCGCCCCACGTGAGCGTCAGCTCGCGGTCGACCATGCCGCGGATGCGCAGACTCCAGTCCGCGGGATCCACCTGCGGCACGATGAGCGCCGTGTCGATGCGGTAGAACCGGTCGTTCGGGGTGATGACCGGCGCGAGGCCGGGGATGCGCAGGTCGGCACCGGGCGGGATCTCGACCGGCGCCCCGGTCGGGGACGGCAGCCGCAGCGCGTCCCGCACGGTGGTCACGACACGCGTTCCCGTGCGGGCCAGATTGGCCGCGACGAGCGCGAGGACTCCCGCCGCCGTGACCCCGCCTGCCCACGCGAAGAACCTGCGCCGGTCTGAGCCGGAGTCGGCGTCGGCCGGCACGGTCGCCGTCGCCGCGCCCCGGCCCAGCAGACCTACGAGTAGCCGGAGCGCGACGACGCCGACGATGCCGGCGACCGCCGACGGGACCCACGAGATCGGACCGGCGCCCGCGCGCGTCATCGACACGACAGCACCCGCGACCCCGCACGCGCCGATGACGACGAGACCCCACGGCGGGAAGCGCGACTCGAGCACACCCGCCGCCGCGGCGACGATCAGCAGCACGATCGCGATGCCGGTCAGCAGCGCAGCCTTGTCGGCCGTGCCGAAGAGGCCGATCGCCGCGTCCTTCGCCCACGGCGGCGCGAGATCGATGAGGCCGCCGCCGATCACGGCGAACGGGCTCGACTCGGGCGCGAGGAGTGCCGCGACGAGCTCGCCAAGACCCGCCGCGAGCACAGCGGATGCCGCGCCCGCCGCCGCAGCGGCGAGCCACCGCCGGCGCGGGGCGCTCGTCACGAGGAGAGCCTAAGCCCGGATCGCACCTGCGGGATCGGCCGGAAGCGGGGAAGGTCCGGGGAAGACGCGTGTCGGATCCTCGGAGCGTTCGCCGATGAGAGGAAGGAAGGAATGGACGGTTTCGACGTGGTCGTCGTCGGGGGCCGGGTCGCGGGCGCCTCCACCGCGCTGCTGCTCGCGCGTGCGGGCCTGCGGGTCGCCGTGGTCGAGCGGATGCCGCGCGGCTCCGACGCCCTTTCGACGCACGCGCTGATGCGCGGAGGTGTGCTGCAGCTCGCCCGCTGGGGCGTGCTCGATGAGGTGGTCGGCGCGGGGACGCCCCCGATCCGCACGACCGTGTTCCACTACGCGGGCGCTGATCCGGTGACCGTGCCGATCCGCTCCGCTGTGGGCATCGACGCGCTGTACGCGCCGCGCCGCCACTGCCTCGACACGATCCTGCTCGAGGCGGCTGAGCGCGCGGGCGCTGTCGTGTTCGCCGACACGGCCGTGACCGCACTGTCGCGTGACGACGGCGGGCGGGTCACGGGCGTCACCGCGGTCCACCGCGACGGCCGCACGCGGCGCCTGCGGGCGGCGCTCACGATCGGCGCGGACGGGTTCGCGTCGTTCGTCGCCCGTGAGGTGCAGGCGCCGACCGTGTGCGCGGGCCGCTGCGGAAGCGCCGTCCTCTACGCGTACGTCGAGACGGATGCCGCGGGCTACGAGTGGGCGTACGGCAGAGGCGCCGCGGCGGGGCTCATCCCGACGAACGACGGTCAGTCGTGCGTCTTCGTGGCGACGTCGCCGGCCCGGATGCGGGCGCTGCGGCGATCCGGGGCGGCGACGGCCTTCTCGACACTGCTGCGCCGTGCGTCCGTCGAGCTGGATGAGCGCGTCCCGCGCGCTCCGCGCACCGGCCTGCGCCTCCACGGCTGGGGCGGGTCGCCCGGGTGGATGCGGCGACCGTACGGGCACGGGTGGGCGCTCGTCGGTGACGCGGGGCTCTTCCGCGACCCGATCAGCACGCACGGGATCACCGACGCGCTGCGCGATGCCGAGCTGCTCGCGGATGCCGTGCTGCGGGTGCTGTCGGGCCGCGAGGCGGAGGCACGCGCGTTCGCGCGGTACATGCGCGAGCGCGACGCCCTCGCATCCGGCGTCTTCGACGTCGCCGACCGCATCTCGGCCTACGACTGGGACACCGACGGGATCGGCCGCCTCCTGCGCGAGCTGACGGGAGCGATGGCCGACGAGGTGACCTTCCTCGCCGAGCGCCCGATTCCTTCCTCGGCTCTTCCCGAACCCGCGCGCGCAGCGGTTCGTGGGGAAGGTTCGCGGAAGGCCGCCTTGCGATCGTTGCGATGACCCGGACGCAGACCGCGACCGGAACGACCACCGAACGCCGGACGCCGGCATCGGAAGAAGGAAGAAGGAGACACACGATGACGATGATCGAAGAGCGCGCCCGCATGAACGGCGTGGACGTCGCGACGCTGTTCGCCACGCTCGACGCCGTGAAGGAGACGCCCGAGATCGCGAAGTTCCAGTTCCGCGCCTCGAACACCTGGGTTGCCGGCACGCACAGCCGCAGCATGTTCCAGGGCTTCCACGGCGCCATGCAGGAGATGGAGCACAAGGCGGTCACGACGGTCGACTCCGACCACCCCGCCGTGCTCGTGGGTGAGGACAACGGACCGACGCCCGTCGAGTACCTGCTCCACGGCATCGCCGCGTGCCTGACAGCCGGCCTCGCGAACATCGCGGCCGCGCGCAAGGTGCGCCTCAACTCGGTGACCTCGACCGTCGAGGGCGACATCGACCTGCTCGGCATCCTCGGCATGGGCGGCGGCGAGGTCCGCAACGGCTACCAGGCGATCCGCGTGAAGTTCGAGATCGACGCGGATGCCGACGAAGAGACGGTCCGCGAGCTCGTCGCCCAGTCGCAGCGCCGCTCGGCGGTGTACGACGTGCTCGTCAACGGCACCTCCGTCGACGTCGCGGTGTCGGTCTTCTGATCGCACTCGCGGGGATGGGCCGGCCGGGCGGACGCCCGGCCGGCCCCGTCGTCTTCCCGCCGGGCTCGCCGGCACCCCACACCGGTCAGCTCGCGAGGAACCGCTCGACGTGCGACAGGAACTCCGCGAACGCGGGCTCGTCGCCCTGCAGGATGTGGTTTCTGCTCTCGAGCCGCACGAGGCGGCTGTGGGGTACGAGGGAGTGCAGCTCCTCGGCCTCGGCGAACGACCACACGAGGTCGTCGGACGAGTGCAGGATCAGCGTGGGCGTGGTCACCTGCTGCGCGGCCTCGGCGCAGTCGAGGCTTCCGAACGAGCGCCACAGCCGGTAGGCGTTGCGTGCCGACGTCGAGCGGCGCTGCAGCTCGTCGAACGCGCGCCACAGCTCGAGCGGTCCGTCCGGCAGGAACTTCGCGTCGTACACCTGTCGGAATCCCGGCTGATCGCTGCCCCATGACACCTTGATGAGCTCGCCGAGTGCGGTGAGCTCGCGGCGGCGTGCGTCGTCGGCGCGCGCCCAGGTCGCGCGGGCGCACGTGCCGTACACGACGACGTGACTGACGCGTTCCGGATGCCGCGCGGCATACGTCAGCGCGATGGGCCCGCCCTGCGAGATCCCCAGCAGAGGGAACCGCTCGAGCCCCAGCGCGTCGACCACCGTCTCGAGGTCGCGCACCCACGCCTCAAGCGTGAACGAGTCGGCTCCGACGTCCCAGTCCGACAGTCCGCAGCCGCGCTCGTCGTAGCGGACGAGCGTGTGGTTGCGCGACAGCGCGCTCCACCACGGCGACCACACGGGGGAGTCCCAGTCGTAGTCGAGGTGCGTGAGCCAGTTGCTCGCCTTCACGAGCGGCGGGCCCGTGCCGCTCGTGGCGTAGGCGAGGCGCACGCCGTCGATCGTGGAGCAGAAGCCGACCTTCTGCGTGCCGAGCGACGCCGAGCGCGCTCGCAGCGTCTCGCGTACGCCGCCGTCCTCGGCGCGCGGTCCGGCGGCGAGATCGCGCAGGGCACGCGCCTCCGCGCTCGGGCCCACGCCGAGCTCCTCCTCGAGCACGCGCGAGAGCACCTCGAACTGCTTGACCACGCCGACCCGGTCGCCGTCGCGCATCATCGCGCGCATGAGCCCCACGTGGCCGTCCTCGTCGGTCGGGTCGAGGGCGACGAGCTCGGCATAACGCCCTGCCGCGCGCAGCACCTCGCGATGGCGCAGCCGGAGGCGCTGGCGGTGGTGGAACGTCCACTCTTCGTACAGGTCGTGGGGCAGCAGGTCGCCCCGGTAGAGCGCGATCGCCTCATCGATGGCGCCGGGATCGCCGGAGACGGCTTGACGTGCGATCCGCTCGAACTCCTGCGCGTCGACGTCGACCGCGGCATCCGGGAAGAGCGCGACCATCTCGCCCTTGAGCACGACCGCGTCCGTGCGCTGGGCCGCCTTCCGCACGAAGTGCGCGGCCTTGTGGAGTCGGTTCGCGACCGTCTCGAACGGGGCGTCGGGCCACAGTGCGTCGATCACCTGCTCGCGGTGCGCGCGACGCTCCGGCTCGAGGGCGAGGTACTCGGCGAGCCGGAGCGGATCGCGGCGTCCGAGCGACTCGGGGGTCACGCGTGCCCGCGCGGTGCGCAGCTCGAACCCGCCGAGCAGTCGGATCGAGACATCCGCCACGGCCGCCTCCGTTCCCCGGTTCGGAGTGACTCCGGCGACCGGCGCGTCGCCGCGTGGCCGCCCGCGGTCAGCATAGCCCCGGCTGCGCGGCGCCTACACGATGGCCGCGGCTGCACCTTCGACGTCGTCCGAAAGCCGGCTGCGCAGCAGGTGCGACACGACGTCGAGCGCGTTGTGCCGCGCTCCGTCGATGAGCGTCGAGTCGCGTCGATGCTGCATCGGCTGTCCGACGACGTAGAGGCCCGGAACCTCGGTGACACCGCGGCGCTGCGCGATGAGCCCGTCGGGGCCTGTGACGGGAACGTCGAGCCACGAATAGTCGGGCCGCAGCCCCGTCGCGACCACGACCGAGCCGATGCCTCGCGCGCGGAGGTCGAGCGCGAGGGGCCCGGGCTGCGGCACGAACGCCCGCGGGCGCAGCGGAGGCTCGAGCTCTCGCGCGAGTCCCGTCTCGGCGGCGTAGGCGTCCACCCGGTCGAGGAAGCGGTGCATCGCGGCATCCGACTTCGCCGCGTTCCACGGCAGGCTCCCGTCGAACTGCGCCCTCCGGCCCGACAGCTCGACGAGTCGTCCGGTGAGGCGCGCGCCGCGCGCCGCCAGCGCGGGAAGGTCGACGCCGGGGTGCGAGCCGGGCGCGGCGCCGACGATCTGCAGCGACGGCTCCGACCGCGCGGGCTGTCCGTCGCGCGCGACGATCCGCGCGAGCGTCCCTGTCGCGTGCATCCACCAGAAGATGTCCATGCCGCGATACGCGCGGGGCATGCGCGTGTGGCGCCCGACGGCGAGGGTGACGTCGCGCCCCGCATCCGCCAGTTCGCGCGCGATCTGCACCCCCGATGCCGACGCGCCCACGACCAGCACCCCTCCGTCCGGCAGCGCGCCGGGCTCGCGGTACCGCGTGACCGGGATCACCGGAAGCTCGGAGTCGGGCAGCTCCGTGCGCGGCAGCGCGTGCGGACCGGTCGCGACGACGACGTTCCGCGCGCGCCACGGGCCGCGCGACGTCTCGACGAGGAAGGCCCCGCTCGACCGCGCGACCCTGTGCACGATGGTCGAGCCGATGACCGGCGCGCAGAAGCCGGCCGCGTAGCCCTCGAGGTACTGCGCGACCTCGCTCGCCGCCATGAACCCGTCGGGCTCGTCACCGGCGTACGACCAGCCGGGCAGCCGAGTGAGCCAGTTCGGTGTCAGCAGCCGCAGCGAACGCCACCGCTCGCAACGCCACCGTTCGCCGGGCCGGCCGCGATCGACCACGACGTGGTCGCGCCCGTGCGCGGTGAGCAGGCGACTCACGGCGAGGCCCGACTGGCCCGCCCCGATGACGACGGTCTCGACGTCCTCTCGCACGATGGTCCCTCCCTGACGAATCGGATGCCCCGCACCCCGGCGACCGGGCATGCGACGACTCTCGGCGTCAGACCTTCCGCGGTCCTTCCCTCGCGCGATGCCCGCGAGGAAGCCGCGGGGAAGGCGAACGTCGAAGACTCGGCGCGTCCGCATCCGAGGGAAGGGAACGACATGGACCAGGGACTGGTGATCGAGAGCCTCGTGATCAAGGCGCTGGTGGACCACCACCTGCGCACCCGCGAGGACGAGGACGCCTGGCGCGCGCACGCCGCCCGCCGCGAGCGTCGTCGGCTGCGGCGCCTCCGCCGGCGCTCACGCGTGAAGCGGTCGTGAGCGACGAGACGGCTGCAGGGGCATCCGTCAAGGGAAACAACCGCGCAACACGGTCGGATTAGGCTCTATGCGTGGGTGATCTCTTCGACGGGTACGGCTCAACCCTCGCGCCGCGCAAGACAGCGGCCGGGCGGGCTCCGTTCGACGAGATGTTCGGCGAGCCGGCGCATCCGGGCGCACCCGTGCCGACCCGCGAGGCCTACCGCGAGCTGTACCAGACGCTCGCGCAGATGACGCAGGAAGAGCTTCGCGGGCGCACCGACTCGCTCGCCAGCTCGTACCTCGCGCAGGGCGTGACGTTCGACTTCGCGGGCGAGGAGCGGCCGTTCCCGCTCGACGCCGTGCCGCGCATCATCGCCTTCGACGAGTGGTCGCGCATCGAGGCCGGAGTGCAGCAGCGCGTGCGCGCGCTCGAGGCGTTCCTCGACGACGCGTACGGCCACCAGCACTGCGTGCGCGACGGTGTGCTGCCGGCGCGCCTCATCGCCTCGTCGCAGTACTTCTACCGTCAGGCGGCCGGCATCCACAGCGCGAACGGCGTGCGCATCCAGGTCGCCGGCATCGACCTCATCCGCGACGAGCACGGCGAGATGCGCGTGCTCGAAGACAATGTGCGCGTGCCGTCGGGCGTGAGCTACGTGATCTCGAACCGGCGCGTCATGGCCCAGACGCTGCCCGAGCTGTTCGTGTCGATGCGCGTGCGCCCCGTCGGCGAGTACCCCAACCGCCTGCTTGCCGCGCTGCGTGCGTCGGCTCCCGCCGGCATCGAAGATCCCAACGTGGTCGTGCTGACCCCGGGCGTCTACAACTCCGCGTACTACGAGCACACACTGCTCGCCCGTCTCATGGGCGTCGAGCTCGTCGAAGGCCGCGACCTCCTGTGCGTCGGCGGCAAGGTGTTCATGCGCACGACGCGCGGTCCGAAGCGCGTCGACGTCATCTACCGCCGCGTCGACGACGACTTCCTGGATCCGCTGCAGTTCCGCGCCGACTCGATGCTCGGCGCGCCGGGGCTCATGCTCGCCGCGCGCCTGGGCAACGTCACGATCGCGAACGCGGTCGGCAACGGCGTCGCCGACGACAAGCTCGTCTACACGTACGTGCCGGATCTCATCCGCTACTACCTCGCCGAGGAGCCCATCCTCAAGAACGTCGACACGTGGCGGCTCGAGGAGCCCGAAGCCCTCGAAGAGGTGCTCGATCGCCTCGACGAGCTGGTGGTCAAGCCGGTCGACGGGTCGGGCGGCAAGGGCCTGGTGGTCGGACCGGATGCCTCACCCGCCGAGCTCGCGAAGCTCAAGGAGCGCCTCATCGAAGACCCGCGCGGCTGGATCGCGCAGCCGGTCGTGATGCTGTCCACGATCCCGACGCTCGTCGAGGACGGCATGCGCCCGCGCCACGCCGACCTGCGGCCGTTCGCGGTGAACGACGGCGATGAGGTGTGGGTTCTGCCCGGAGGGCTCACGCGCGTCGCGCTCCCCGAGGGCCAGCTCGTCGTCAACTCCAGTCAGGGCGGCGGGTCGAAGGACACGTGGGTCATCGGCGGCTCCGCTCCCGCGCGGCGCGAGTACGGGCAGCACAGCGCCCCTTCCGAGATCGTCGCCGACCAGGCGGCGCCGACCACGCCGATCTCGATCGTCTACGACGGGCAGCCCCAGCCGGCGCACTCGCCGCACGACCGCCCGCGCTCGCGCGTCGAGCAGCAGGAGCAGCAACAGCAGGCGCGCTCGGTCGCTGACCCCACCGGCGCCGAGATCGCACGAATGACGACGGATGCCGGCATCCGGCCGTCGTTCGCGCAATCTCGACGAGGTCATGGGGGGCGCGACGGCGCTGAGGGGAGCGACGGATGCTGAGCCGCATCGCGGAGTCCCTGTTCTGGATCGGGCGCTACATCGAGCGCTCCGACGGCACCGCGCGCATCCTCGACGTCCACCTGCAGCTCCTGCTGGAAGACCCGTGGATCGACGAAGACACCGCGTGCCGATCGCTGCTGAGCGTCATGGGCTCGGCCCCACCCGCGAACGTCGACCACGTGCGCCGCGACGACGTGCTGCAGCGTCTCGCCGTCGACCGCATGAACCCGTCGAGCATCGCGTACTCGCTCACCGCCGCGCGCGAGAACGCCCGGCGCGCTCGCGAGATCGTCTCGACCGAGCTGTGGGAGACGCTCAACACGACGAACTCCCGGATGCCCCGCCGCCTCCAGTCCGACAAGGTGCACGAGTTCTTCGGGTGGGTGCGCGAGCGCGCGGCGCTCGCGGTGGGCGTCGTCGACTCGTCGACGAGCCGCGACGAGGCGTGGCAGTTCTTCACGCTGGGTCGCGGCATCGAGCGGGCCGACATGACGGCGCGGATGCTGGCGACGAGGTCGCTGACCGAGGCATCCGGCCCGTCGTGGACGACGATCCTGCGGTCGTGCGGTGCGTACGAGGCGTATCTGCGCACGTATCGGGGCATGCCGAGCGCGCGCAACGCGGCGGAGTTCCTGCTGCTCGACCGACTGTTCCCGCGGTCGATCATCTACTCGATCCAACGGGCCGAGGAGTGCATGAGCGCGATCGACCCGCGCGCCGACCGCGTCGGCCACTCGAACACCGTGCTGCGGGCGCTCGGGCAGATCCGCAACGACCTCGAGTACCGGCCGATCAGCGAGATCCTCAGCGAGCTGCCGCAGCACATGCAACGCGTGCAGAAGGTGACGCGCGAGGCATCCGAGGCGATCCGTCAGCGGTTCTTCCCGACGCATGCCGAGCCGAGCTGGATCGGAGAGATCTCATGATGGTTGGAGCGGTTGATGAGCTCGTCGAATCACACCAACCGGGGGTCCGCCCCCGCAGGCGGGGGCACGAGCGATGAAGAGGCTCCGCATCGAGCACCAGACCGGCTTCAGCTACCAGGGCGATGTCTCGGCGTCGTACAACGAGGCGCGCATGCTGCCCGGGTCGACCGACAGCCAGTTCGTGCTGAGCTCGGCGCTCGAGATCGAGCCGTCGACGTCGGTGAACCAGTACGTCGACTACTTCGGCACGCGCGTCGCGTCGTTCGATGTGCTGTCGGCGCACTCGTCGCTCACGATCACGGCGCGCTCGCTCGTCGAGGTGCGTCCGCGGCCGATCGAGCACGTGGACCTGACGTGGGACGACCTGTTCGAGGAGTCGTCGCGCTCGATCGAGACCGTCGAGCAGCTCACCCAGACGAACCGCACGCGCCCGCACCCGGAGGTCGCCGAGTTCGCGCGCTCGATCGCCGCAGAGCACGACCACCCCGGGCGCGCCGCGCACGCGATCGCCGTCGCGGTCGGGGATGCGGTCGAGTACATGCACGGCATCACGGGCGTCCACTCGACGGCGCGCGACGCGTGGGAGGCGCGCAAGGGCGTGTGCCAGGACATCGCGCACATCACGCTCGGCGCCCTGCGCGAGGTCGGCATCCCGGCCCGCTACGTGTCCGGATACCTGCACCCGCGGCCCTCGGCCGAAGTGGGGGTGGCCGTCGCGGGCGAATCGCACGCATGGGTGGAGTGGTTCGCGGGGGAGTGGCAGGGCTTCGACCCGACCAACAACATCGAGATCGGCGACCGGCACGTCCTCATCGGACGCGGGCGCGACTACGGCGACGTGCCGCCGCTGCGGGGCGTGTACGCGGGGCCGTTCAAGTCGCACCTGCACGTGAAGGTGACGATCACCCGCGAGGCGTGACCTCGTTGCTGCGCGCTCGCATCGCGGGCAGCGTCGCGAACTGGGCGGCCGCCATCACGACCGCGACCCCGAGGTAGAGCGCCCCGATGCCGTCGAGGAAGACCACGAAGGTCACAGCCATCGCCACGATCTGCACCCAACTCGCCCACCACGCCCACACCTCGAGCGCCCGATAGGCGAAGAGCAGGATCAGCAGGCTGACGACTTCGAGCGCCGCGAACGCGACGAACAGCATCCGCTCGTCCTCGGACCGCGCGAAAGCGGCCACGCCCACGACGTGGTTCAGGATGAACAGCGCCGTCAGCACGACGAGCACCCACCAGCCCACGCGGAAGGCGATGCGCGTGCCCATCCGACTGCTCTCGACCGGTCGCTCGGTCATGGCAGTCACGGTAGGGGGTTTCCGGGCCGTGGTCCAGACCCGTGATCGGGCGGCGGCTCAGGCCGGAGGCGAGTCGGGGTCGAGCGTCTCGAGGGTGGCCTCCTCGACGGGGTTGTCGGCGTCGAGCTGCTCCTCCGTCGTCTCGTCGCCGCCGGTCGGGGCGTCCTGATCCATGGGCGCATCTTCTGCGCGTCGCTCGCGTTCGTCATCCATGCGGCCACGGTACGGCCGGGGTCGGATGTCTCGACAGGGGTTGACGTCTCGTCGCACGGCTTCACCGCTCAGCGGCGCGTCGGTTCGAAGCGGACGGGCGAGACGGATGCCGCCACCGCCGCCCGCAGGGTCTCGAGCGTCGCATCCGAACCGAACCAGCCGTGTGCACGCGCCTGCACGAGCACATTCCCCAGCGCGGTGGCCTCGACCGGCCCCGCGAGCACCGGGAGCCCCGAGCGATCGGCCGTCGCCTGGCACAGCAGTCGATTGAGCGCGCCACCGCCGACGATGTGCACGACGTCGAGCTCCCGGCCGGTCACGCGCGCGACGGTCGCGAGGGCGTCCGCGAACGCGGCCGCGATGCTCTCGACGATCGTGCGGACGAACGCGGCGCGCGTCGACGGCACGGGAGACCCGGCCTCGCGGAGCGCCTCGGCGATGCGCGCGGGCATGTCGCCGGGCGCCGTGAGGCGGGCGTCGTTCGCGTCGAACAGGGGGATCTCCTCATCGACGGCGGATGCCGCGTCCAGCAGCGCGACGAGGTCGACGGGCGCTCCGTCCTCCTCGGCCCACGCGGCGACGGTCTCGGTGAGCAGCCACAGTCCCGTCACGTTGTGGAGGAAGCGCACGCGCCCGTCGACGCCGCCCTCGTTCGTGAAGAGCGCTTCGCGCGCGGCATCCGTAACGACCGGCTCGGGGAGCTCGACGCCCACGAGCCCCCACGTGCCGCACGAGATGTACGCGGCGTTCGGCGAGGACAAGGGCACGGCGACGACCGCCGACGCAGTGTCGTGCGACCCGACGGCGATGACGTCGAGCGGCGTGCCGATGCGGTCGAGCGCCTCGCCGCGCACCGCGCCGAGCCGCGTGCCCGGGTCGACGAGCGGGGGGAGTGCCGCGGCAGGCACGCCGAGGCGCTCGGCCAGGTCGGGGTCCCACTCGCGAGTGCGCACATCGAGGAGTCCCGTCGTCGAGGCATTCGTGCGTTCGGCGACGCGGGCTCCCGTCAGGAGGAACGCGATGAGGTCGGGGATGAGGAGCGCGGCATCCGCTTCGCCCAGCCGTGCGTCGACCGCGTACTGGTACAGCGTGTTGAACGGCAGGAACTGCAGTCCGTTGCGGCGGTACAGCTCGTCGAACGGCACGACCGCGTGTACGGCCTCGACGCCCGCGGCCGTGCGCTCGTCGCGGTAATGGAACGGCGCGTCGAGCAGCTCGTCGCCCCGCAGCAGGCCATAGTCGACGGCCCACGAGTCGATGCCGACGCTCGCGATGCCCGGCTCGCGGCGCACCGCCTCGGCGAGTCCCGCGACGATGTGGTCGTAGAGCGCGGTGAAGTCCCATCGCAGCGAGCCGTCGGCGGCGGCGACGGGTCCGTTCGGGAAGCGCGCGACCTCCTCGAGCCGCACCGCGCCCTCGTCGACGTACCCGAGCATGACGCGCCCACTCGTCGCCCCGAGGTCGACCGCCGCCACGACCCCGCCGCTCATGCCCCGCACCCGCTCGCCGATCGCACGACTTCGCGTCGAACGCACGACGTGGCGACATCGACAACCCGTGCGCTCGACGCGAAGTCGTGCACTCGGGGCAGGAAGCGGGCGGGGCTCATCGCAGGAACGCCGCCGCGACGCCTGAGTCGACCGGCACGTGCAGGCCCGTCGTGCGCGAGAGCTCCGGTCCCGTGAGCACGTACACCGCGTCGGCGACGTTCTCGGGCACGACCTCGCGCTTGAGGATCGTCCGCTGCGCGTAGAACTCGCCGAGCTTCTCCTCCGGCACGCCGTAGGTGGCGGCGCGGTTGGCGCCCCAGCCCGACGCGAAGATCCCCGAGCCGCGCACCACCCCGTCGGGGTTCACGCCGTTGACCCGGATGCCGTACTCGCCCAGCTCGACCGCGAGCAGCCGCACCTGGTGGGCCTGGTCGGCCTTCGTCGCCGAGTACGCGATGTTGTTGGGCCCCGCGAACACGGAGTTCTTCGACGAGATGTAGACGATGTCGCCGCCCATGCCCTGGTCGATGAGCGCCTTCGCGGCCGCCTTCGACACGAGGAACGAGCCCTTCGCCATGACGTCGTGCTGCAGATCCCAGTCCGCCTCGGTCGTCTCGAGCAGAGGCTTCGACAGGGACAGGCCGGCGTTGTTCACCACGAGGTCGACGCCGCCGAACGCGAGCACCGTCGCGTCGATCGCCGCCTGCACGGCCGCGGGGTCGGCCACGTTCGCGGCGACGCCGATCGCGACATCCGTGCTCCCGAGCTCCGCCGCCACGGCCTGCGCCTTCTCGAGCTCGAGGTCGGCCACGACGACGCACGCGCCCTCGGCCGCGAGCCGCGTCGCGATCGCCTTGCCGATGCCCGACGCGGCGCCGGTCACGAACGCGATGCGGCCCTGGTGCGACTTCGGCTTCGGCATCCGCTGCAGCTTGGCCTCTTCGAGCGCCCAGTACTCGATGCGGAACTTCTCGGCGTCGCTGATCGGCGTGTACCTCGACAGCGCCTCGGCGCCGCGCATGACGTTGATCGCGTTGACGTAGAACTCGCCCGCGACGCGCGCGGTCTGCTTGTTCGTGCCGTACGAGAACATCCCCACGCCCGGTACGAGCACGATGAGCGGGTCGGCGCCGCGCATCGCGGGGCTGTCGGGCGTCGCGTGCGCGTCGTAGTACGCCCGGTAGTCGGCGCGGTACTGCTCGTGCAGCTCCTTCAGGCGCGCGATCGAGTCCTCGACGGATGCGTCGGCGGGAAGGTCGAGCAGCATCGGCTTGACCTTCGTGCGCAGGAAGTGGTCGGGGCAGCTCGTGCCGAGCTCCGCGAGCGCGGGCGCCTTCTCCGACGCGAGGAAGGCGAGCACGACGTCGCTGTCGGTGAAGTGCCCGACCATCGGCTTGTCGGTCGACGCCAGCCCGCGGATCGTCGGCGCGAGTGCGGCGGCCTTCGCGCGGCGCTCGGCGTGGGGGAGGGCTTCGAACCCGGCGCGCACACCGCCGAACGGCTCGGGGTTGCCGTGCTCGGCGATGTAGGCGGCCGCGGTCTCGATGATCCACAGCGAGTTGCGCTCGGCCTCGTCGGACGAGTCGCCCCACGCGGTGATGCCGTGCCCGCCGAGGATGCAGCCGACCGCCTGCGGGTTCCGCCGCTTGATCTCGGCGATGTCGAGGCCGAGCTGGAACCCGGGGCGCCGCCACGGCACCCACGCGACCTTGTCGCCGAAGATCTTCGCGGTGAGCTCCTCGCCGTCGGCGGCGGTCGCGATCGCGATGCCCGAATCCGGATGCAGGTGGTCCACGTGCGCCGCCTCGACGAGCCCGTGCATGGCGGTGTCGATCGACGGCGCGGCGCCGCCCTTGCCGTGCAGGCAGTAGTCGAAGGCGGCGACCATCTCGTCTTCGCGCTCGACGCCCGGGTAGACGTCGACGAGTGCGCGCATGCGGTCGAGTCGCAGCACCGCGAGCCCTTCGGGCTTGAGCGTGCCGAGGTCGCCGCCGGAGCCCTTGACCCACAGCAGCTCGACGGGCTCGCCGGTCACGGGGTCGATCCCGGTGCCCTTGGCGGACGTGTTGCCGCCCGCGTAGTTCGTGTTCGCGGGGTTCGAGCCCAGGCGATTCGAGCGCGCGATCAGTGCCTCGACGGGCTCTGCAACCGGGTTCCGGCGGTCGTCGGTCATGTCACGCCCCCCATCCGGCCTGCACGCCGCCGACGCGCTCGGCCTCGATCTTCTCCTGATACCCGGATGCCGCGTACGCCGCCATCGGGTCGCGGGGGAGTCCGCGCGACTCGCGCCAGTCCGCGAGGGCAGGACGCACGTCGGTGTAGAACGCGTGCATGAAGATCGCGTTCGCGGTGAGGACGTCGTTCGCCTCCTGCGCAGCGTCGAGCGCCTCTCGGTCGACGAGGAGGGCGCGCGCGGTCATCTCCTGCACGTTGAGCACGGAACGGATCTGTCCGGGGATCTTCTTCTCGATGTTGTGGCACTGGTCGAGCATGAACGCGACGTCGGGGCTGTTGAGACCGCCGCCGCGGATGACCTCGAAGATGATGCGGAACAGCTGGAACGGGTCGGCGGCACCCACGATGAGGTCGTCGTCGGCGTAGAAGCGCGAGTTGAAGTCGAACGAGCCGAGCTTCCCGAGCCGCAGGAGCTGCATCACGATGAACTCGATGTTCGTGCCGGGTGCGTGGTGGCCCGTGTCGAGGCACACGACGGCGCGGTCGCCGAGCGCGGCGACCTGGGCGTACGAGGTGCCCCAGTCCGGGACATCCGTGTGGTAGAACGCCGGCTCGAAGAACTTGTACTCGAGTACCAGTCGCTGATCGTCGGACAGGCGCGCGTAGATCTGCTGCAGCGAGTCCTGCAGGCGGTCCTGGCGGCCGCGCATGTCGTTCTGACCGGGGTAGTTCGAGCCCTCGGCGAGCCAGATCTTGAGGTCGCGCGATCCGGTCTCGTTCATGATGTCGATGCACTCGAAGTGGTGCTCGATCGCCTTGCGGCGGATGCGCTCGTCGTGGTGGGTGAGCGCGCCGAACTTGTAGTCCTCGTCCTGGAAGGTGTTCGAGTTGATCGTGCCGAGCTTGACGCCGAGGTCCTCCGCGTGCCGCCGCAGGTCGGCGTAGTCGTCGACCTTATCCCACGGGATGTGCAGCGCGACGCTCGGGGCGAGCCCGGTGAAGCGGTTGACCTGCGCGGCATCCGCGATCTTCTCGTACGGGTCGCGCGGCGTGCCCGGCGTCGTGAACACGCGGAACCGCGTGCCGGAGTTGCCGAACGCCCACGACGGCAGCTCGATGCCCTGGGCCTCCAGGGTGGACAGGATCTCGGGGGTGAGGGTGCTCACGGTGTGCGCTTTCGTCTCAGATTCGCGGTGTGTCGGTGTCGTTGCGGGTGCCGTCGCCGCGTGCCGCAGCGAGCTGGTCTGCGAGGTTGAACACCTCGGTCAGTGGGGTGACGGCCTGGTCGGGCCGACCGTCGAGTCCGACGAAGAACGGGGCCATCTCGGCTTCCCAGCGGGCGGCGACCGCGGATGCCGCGAGATACGCCTGCGCCGAGGCGTCGTCGTCCGTCTCGTAGTAGCCGAAGAGCACGCCGTTCTCGCCGAGGTACAGCGAGTAGTTGCGCCGGCCGGCCGCGGCGATCTCGGCGAGCATCTCGGGCCACACCTCGCGGTGGCGCGCGACGTACTCGTCGACGAGCTCGGGCCGGATCCGCAGCTGGAAGGCCACGCGGGTCATGGGATGGTGCCTTTCGGAGGGACGGGGTGGGGTGCCCGGTCGGCACGCACGAGGCGTGCCGACCGGACGTGCGACTCAGAAGTCGAAGTCGCCGATGTTGTCTGCGTCGAACACGTACGGGTCGCCGAGCAGGACCGTCGCGTCGGCGCCGACCTCGTAGGAGCCGAGCTTGCCCGCCTCGAACGTGTCGCCCTCTGCCCCGGTGATCTCACCGGTGATGAGTGCCTGAGCGGCCCACGCGGCGAGGTAGCCGAGGTCCTCCGGGTTCCACAGTGCGAACGCGGTGACGGTGCCGTCCTCGACGTACTCGCGCATCTGGTTCGGCGTGCCGAGACCCGTCAGCGCGACCTTGCCCTTGAAGTCGGAGGTCGACAGATAGCGCGCCGCGGCCGCGATGCCGACCGTCGTGGGCGAGATGATGCCCTTCAGGTTCGGGTGCGACTGCAGCAGCGCCGCGGTCTTGTCGAACGACGTCTGGTCGTCGTCGTCGCCGTAGACGACCTCGACGAGCGTGATGTTCGGGTGCTCGTCGGCGAGCAGCTGCTCCATGTCCTCGATCCACGCGTTCTGGTTCGTCGCGTTGGCCGACGCGGACAGGATCGCGATCTCGCCGTCGTCGCCGATCTGCTCGGCGATCAGGTCGACCTGGATCTTCGCGATGCCCTCGGCGGTTGCCTGGTTGATGAACAGGTCGCGGCAGTCGGGGTTCGTGTCGGAGTCGAACGTGACGACCTTGACACCCGCGTCGCGGGCCTCGTTGAGGGCGTCGCAGATCGCGTTGGGGTCGTTCGCCGACACGACGAGCGCGCCGACGCCCTGCTGCGTCGCGGTGTTGATGTAGCTCACCTGTGCGTCGGGCGTCGCCTCGGCGGGGCCGACCTCGTTGAAGGTGCCGCCGAACTCCTCGACGGCCGCCGAGCCGCCCTTGCTCGAGGTGTCGAAGTACGGGTTGCCGAGGTTCTTGGGCAGGAACGTGATCGAGAGGTTCTCGCTGTCGCCGCCGGCGCCGTCGGTCGGCGAACCGCCCGACCCGGTGTCGGCGCAGCCGGCGAGCGTGAGCGCGGCCGTGACGGCCACGGCCGCGATCGCGGCGACACGCTTGCGTGCAAACGTCATTGTTCTTTCCTTTCGTGGAATCCGCCGCGACGGGTGTCGTCGGCGTCGTGCAGCGGCCTCGTCATGTTGCTGTGGAGGCCGCGACGCGTGGAGGTCGGCCGGGGCGCCGACGGGACTGCTGCAGCCGGTTGAGCACGCTGGCTGCGACGACCGACAGCACGAGCAGGACCCCGGTGACGATGTTGATGACGTCGGACGTGATGTTGGCCAGTCGCAGGGCGCTCGAGATGACGCCGATGAGCACCGCGGCGGCGACCACGCCGTGCAGCGCTCCGCGCCCGCCGAACACCGACACCCCGCCGAGCACGACCGCGGCGATGACCTGCAGCTCGAGCCCGGTCGCGTTGTCGCCGCGCGCGCTGCCGAAGCGGAGCGTGTAGAAGATGCCCGCGAACGCGGCGACGAGGCCCGCGAGCACGAACAGGATGAACTTCATGCGCTCGACGTCGACGCCCGAGAAGCGCGCCGCGTCCTTCGAGAGGCCGATCGCGTAGATGCCCCGGCCGAACGGCGTGAAGTGCAGCAGGATGACGAACACGACGAGCAGGATCAGGAACGGCACCATGATGTACGGGATCGTCGTGCCTGCGATCCGGGCCTTCGCGAGGGCGGTCCACGTCTCGGGGAAGTCCGTGACGGCGGTCGTGCCGAGCAGCCCGACGGCGAGGCCGCGGAACAGGGCGAGCGTTCCGATCGTGACGGCGAGCGACGGAAGCCCCACGACCGTCACGAGGAAGCCGTTGAACGCCCCGCCGACGACGCCGACGAGCAGGGCGATGAGGGCGGCCGCCTCGAACGGGATGCCCGCCTGCACGGCGACGCCCGTCACCACGCTCGAGAGGCCGACCATGCTGCCGACCGACAGGTCGATCTCGCCCGTGACCATGATGAGCGTCATCGGGAGCGCGATGAGCAGGATCGGCGCGATGTCGAGCAGCAGGTAGGTGAGCGTGATGGGCTGCCCGAACCCGCGCACCGTGACGGATGCCACGACCACGACGAGCACGAGGAGCCCGATGATCGCGGACTCGCGGGTCAGCAGCATCCGTCGCCACAGCGGCTTCGCGTGACCCGGGATCACGCGCGTGGCCTGGGTCGTCCCGGTCATCGTCGTCATGATTCGTCGTCCCTCGCCTCGATGAGCCGGCGTCTCTGGCGCACCGCGAGCACGCGGTCGAGCACGATCGCGCCGATGATGAGCACGCCCACGACGGCGCGCTGCCAGAAGTCGGGGATGCCGAGGATCGGCAGCGCGCGGTTGATCGTCATGAGCAGCACCGCGCCGATCGCCGCGCCCCACACCGATCCGACGCCGCCCGTGATGGCGACGCCTCCGATGACGGCTGCGCCGACCGCGTCGAGCTCCCACCCGGCGCCGGCCTGCGAGCTCACCGATCCGTAGCGCGCGGCGTAGAAGACACCCGCCAAGCCGGCCAGTGCACCCGACAGGACGAACGCCGTGAGCACACGGCGCGTGACGCGCAGGCCGTACAGCTCCGCCGCGGCCGGGTCGGAGCCGATCGCGTAGTACTCGCGGCCGCCGCGGGTGTTGCGCATGTACCAGGCCGCCGCCGCGAGCACGACGAGGGCGACGATCGTGAGGATCGGGATCCACAGGATCGAGCCCGTGCCGACGGCGAGGAACTCGCGCGGCATGTCGGATGCGTTGACGCGTGTGCTGCCCGCCCACAGCACGTTGATCCCGCGGTAGGCGTACAGCGTGCCGAGTGTGATCACCATCGCCGGGACGCGGGCGAACGCGACGAGCGCGCCGTTGATGAGGCCGAGCACCGCGCCGAGGAGCACCGCGAGGAGAACGACGACGGGAATCGGCAGCCACGGCATGTCGATGAAGAGGCGCCCCGTGAGGTAGGCGGTCAGGCCGATGACCGAGCCCACCGACAGGTCGACGTTGCGCGTGATGATGACGATCGCCTGGCCGACGGCCACGAGCATGAGGATCGACGGCGTGAGCAGCAGGTCGCGCCAGCCGTCGTTCGAGAACAGGAACGCCGGGTTCTTGATCGTCGCCGCGACGACGACGATCGCGAGCGCGACGAGGATGCCGAGCTCTCGCGCACGGCCGAGCGCGCTGATGCGCTTGGTCAGCCCCGAGACGGGGATGCGTGTCGTGGGAGGGGTCGTGGTCACTGGAGCTGCTCCGATGCGTGGGTCGCGGCGTACATGACGTTCTCGCTCGTCGCGTCGGCGCGGTCGATCTCGGCGGTGATGCGGCCTTCGCGCATGACGAGCACGCGGTCGGCCATGCCGAGCACCTCGGGCAGCTCGGACGAGATCATGAGGATGCCCATCCCCTCGCCGGCGAGCTGCGAGAGGAGGCGGTGCACCTCGGCCTTCGTGCCGACGTCGATGCCGCGCGTGGGCTCGTCGATGATGAGCACTTCGGGCTTGGTCGCGAGCCACTTCGCGAGCACGACCTTCTGCTGGTTGCCGCCCGAGAGGGTCGCCGCGACCGTGTCGAGCGCCTGTGCCTTCACCTCGAGGCGGCTCGCCCACACCTCGGCCGCGCGGTTCTCCATCGCTGTCGTGAGCAGTCCGAGCCGCGCGAGCTCGCGGCGGATCGCGAGTGTGATGTTGCGGCCGACGCCCGACTCGATCACGAGCCCCTGCTTGCGACGGTCCTCGGGCACGAGCGCGATTCCGGCGCGCATCGCCGCGGTCGGCTCGCCTTGCGGGATGGCCTTGCCGCGCATCCGCACCGTGCCCTCGCGGTAGGAGTCGACGCCGAAGATCGCGCGCGCGACCTCGCTGCGGCCCGCGCCCACGAGTCCCGCGAGGCCCACGATCTCGCCCGAGCGAACCGTGAACGAGATGTCGTGGAAGACGCCGGGCGTCGTGAGGCCGTCGACCTCGAGGAGCGGCTCACCGATCTCGGCGGGCTGCTTCGGGAACAGCTCGGTGACCTCGCGCCCGACCATCTGCCGCACGATCTCGTCGACGCTCGTGTCGGCGATCGCGCTCGTGGCGATGTAGGCGCCGTCGCGCATGACCGTGATCGTGTCGCACAGGTCGAACACCTCGTCGAAGCGGTGCGAGATGAAGATCAGGGCGCGCCCCTCGTCGCGCAGGCTGCGCGCGATCGCGAACAGGCGGTCGACCTCGCGGCCCGACAGGGCGGCCGTCGGCTCATCCATGATGAGCAGGCTCGCGTCGAGCGACACCGCCTTCGCGATCTCGATCACCTGCTGGTCGGCGATCGACAGGCCCTCGGCGAGGCGATCGGGGTCGATCGCCACGCCGAGGCGCGTGAACAGCCGCTCGACCTCGTGACGCATGGCCTTGCGGTCGATGCGGCCGAAGCGGCCCGTGGGCTGGCGCCCCATGAAGATGTTCTCGGTGACCGACAGGTCGGGGAAGAGCGTCGGCTCCTGGTAGATGACGGCGACGCCCGCGGCCTTCGACTGCGCGGTGGACGTGAAGTCGACGTCCTCCCCGCGCAGGCGGAACGTGCCCGCGTCGCGCTGGTAGAGGCCCGCGACGATCTTCACGAGCGTCGACTTGCCGGCGCCGTTCTCGCCGACGAGCGCGTGGATCGAACCCGCGTCGACCGAGATCGTGCCGGACCTCAGAGCGATCACCGACCCGAAGGCCTTCTGGACGTCGGCGAGCTCGAGCACGGGGGTCGCGGTCACCGGGGCATCACCACTCTCGTCATTGAGGGAGTGAATCGTTTCATTCCCTGCCGAAGCGACAGTAGGCTATGTTCTGAAAGGCGTCAAGCCGGATGCCGCGACCGTGACTGATTCGTTTCATCCGCACGATCGGCGGCCGGACTCAGGGTGGAGGTGACCGATGGCAGTCAGCGTGCGAGACGTCGCCGACGACGCGGGCGTCTCGGTCGGCACGGTGTCGAACGTGCTCAACCGGCCCGAGAAGGTGGCCCCCGAGACCGTGGCGCGCGTGCAGGCATCGATCGAGCGACTGGGGTTCGTGCGCAACGACGCGGCGCGCCAACTCCGCGCCGGCCGCAGCCGCACGATCGGGCTCATCGTGCTCGACGTGCGCAACCCGTTCTTCACCGAGGTCGCCCGCGGAGCGGAGGAGCGCGCCGCCGAGCACGGGCTCTCGGTGCTCCTCGCCAACAGCGACGAGAAGCAGCACCGAGAGGCGACCTACCTCGACCTCTTCGAGGAGCAGCGGATGTTCGGCGTGCTCGTGACCCCCGTCGCCGAGAACCTCCCTCGGCTGCGGCGCATGCAGGAGCGCGGCATCCCGACCGTGCTGGTCGACCGCGAGTCGCACGACGCCGCCTTCGCCTCCGTCGCCGTCGACGACGTCGAGGGCGGCCGCATCGCCGCGGATCACCTGCTGTCGATCGGCCGCCGCCGCATCGCGTTCGTCGGAGGACCGGTCTCGATCCGCCAGGTCTCCGACCGCCTCGCGGGCGCGCAGGCCGCTGTCGCGGCGGGCGGCGGGCAGCTCGAGTTCATCGGCACCAACGCGCTGACGGTCGAAGAGGGCAGGCGCGTGGGTGGGGGCATCCGCGATCGCTCACCCGCCGACCGGCCCGACGCGATCTTCGCGGCCAACGACCTGCTCGCGCTCGGCGTGCTCCAGAGCCTCGTCATGTCGCCGTCCGCGGGCGACGGATCGAGCACGGTGCGCGTCCCCGAAGACATCGCGCTCATCGGCTACGACGACATCGACTTCTCGGCGGCCGCGGTCATCCCGCTCAGCTCGGTGCGTCAGCCGGCCGCACTCATCGGGTCGACCGCCGTCGATCTGCTGCTCGAGCAGCAGCAGGGCGCGCGGCCGCGCGAGCACGTCGTGTTCCAGCCCGTGCTCGTCGTGCGCGCGTCGACCGCGGGGTGACCCGACCTGGCGCTCGTCAGCTCGCGTGACGAGGACGAGCGGATGCCGCGCCCTGCCCGTCGCCCGAGGGGAGCCGGATCGGCGTGGTCGAGGCGACCTCGTCGCTGAACTGCTCGGGCTCGGCCTTCGCCGCGGCACCGGCGGCGGCCGCAGCCGCAGCCGTGGCGGGCGGCGGGATCCGAACCGACGTCGTGAGGATCGAGAGCGGACGCGTCTCGTCGATCGTGAGCGCGAAGCGGCGGGACTCGTGCCGGCGCACGCGTCCCGACACGGACATCCAGACCGCGCCGATCGCGAACGCGACGAACGCGGCGACCGCACCGACGCCGATCGCGACGCGCGGACCGAACTGCGCCGCGACCCAGCCGATGATGGGGGCGCCGATCGGGGTGCCGCCCATGAGGATCGCCATGTAGAGCGCGAGCACGCGGCCGCGCAGCGCGGGATCGGTGGTGGTCTGCACGTATCCGTTCGCGGTCGTCATCATCGTCACGACCGAGAAGCCCGTCACCATGAGGGTCACCGCGTACAGCCAGTAATTCGGCATGAATGCCGACACCCCGGCGGTGATCGCGAACAGCAGGGTGCCGCCGATGAGCACGCGGATGCGGGCGGCATCGCGCCGCGCCGCCATGAGCGCACCGGCGACCGAGCCGATCGCGAGGATCGAGCTCAGCAGCCCGAAGCCGTCGGCCTCGCGGCCGAACTCGAGCGCCATCGTCGACGCGAAGATGGGGAAGTTCATGCCGAAGGCGCCGATGAGGAACACCATCGCGAAGGTGACCACCAGGTCGGGACGGCGTGCGACGTAGCGGAACCCGTCGGCGAGGCGCGCGGCGCCCGTCGCCTTCGCGCGGGGCATGAGCTCGTGCGTGCGGATGAGCAGGAGCGCCGCGATCATCGCGATGAACGTGGCCGCGTTCGCGACGAACACCCACCCGGTGCCGATCGCGACGATGACGACGCCCGCCACGGCCGGGCCGATCATGCGCGCGCCGTTGAACGACGCCGCGTTGAGCGCGACCGCGTTGGAGGCGTTCTCACGCGTCACGAGGTCCGACACGAACGCCTGGCGTGCGGGGTTGTCGAACGCGGCGACGACGCCGAGCGCGAGCGCGAACCCGTACATGATCCAGAGGTTCATGATCTCGGTGAAGATGAGCACGCCGATCGCGAGGGCGAACACGCCGAGCACAGTCTGGGTGAGCAGCAGGAGGCGGCGGCGATCGAAGCGGTCGGCGACCCATCCGGTCACGCTCACGAGAAGCAGCGGGGGCGCGAACTGCAGCGCCATCGTGACGCCCATCGCGCCGGCGTCGTTGTTCGTGAGGCCGGTGAGCACGACCCAGCTGATCGCGGTCGCCTGCATCCACTGGCCGACGTTCGAGACGAGCGCGCCGATGAACCAGACGCGGTAGTTGAAGCTCGAGAAGGAGCGGAACATCGCCGGGGCCACGCGCCCGGAGGCTCCGCGCGACGCGTCACCGGCGTGTGGAGAAGGCGTGGGGGTCATCGGTTGGCCATCCTCTGCATCAGCTCGGCGGCCTTCGCGAGGATCGCGCGCTCTTCGGGCTCGAGCTCCGCGAGGGCGGCCTCGACCCACGCGTCGCGGCGGCTGACCGTCTCATCGACGACGGCCCGCCCGGCATCCGTCAGATCGATCACGACCTTGCGGCCGTCGTTGGCGTCGGCCGTGCGCGTGACGAGTCCCTGCTCCTGCAGGCAGTTGACGGTGCGGTTCATCGCGGGTGCCGAAACGCGCTCGTGATCGGCGAGCTCGCCGAGCGTGTGCGGGCCGTGCACCGCGAGCACAGCGAGCACCGTGAACTGGCCGTCGCTCATCGAGTCGACCGCGCGCTGGGAGCGCATGCGACGCGAGAGGCGGAAGGTCGCCATGCGGAGGTCCGACGCCTCCTTCGACAGATCCTGGGTTGTCTGGGAGGACTCTTCGGTATGCGGCATGAGGATACTTAACATAGTTCATTAGCCTTGTTAAGTAAAATTGGCCGGCCGCCATAGACTCGTCCGCATGCCCGAGTTCGAGGACGCACACGGCATCGCGATCGTCTACGACGTCCATCCCGCCAAGACGACGCCGCGCGCGGTCGTGCAGCTGCTGCACGGCGTCGGCGAGCACGCGGGGCGCTATGGCGCCGTCATCGAGGCGCTCACCGCCGAGGGGTACGCCGTGTACGCCGATGACCATCGCGGCCACGGGCGCACCGGCATGAAGCAGTACGGCGGCGATGCGTCCAAGCTCGGCCGGCTCGGCGTGGGCGGCATGCCCGCCGCGCTCGCGGCGGTGTGGCAGTTCACGCAGCTCATCCGCAATGAGAACCCCGACCTGCCGCTGGTCATGCTCGGGCACTCGTGGGGATCGTTCCTCGCGCAGAAGCTGCTCAACCTCCACCCCGAGGCCTACGACGGCGTCGTGCTGAGCGGCTCGGCCCTCCTCTGGCCCGGATCGCTCAACGCGGGCGACCTCAACGCGCCATGGAAAGCGAAGGATGCGATGGGCACCGAGTGGCTGTCGTCCGACCTCTCGGTGGGGAAGGACTTCATCGAGGATCCGCTCACGACGACGACGCCCCTGCTCCAGTTGTTCGGCGTCGTCGACGCGGCGCGCCTCTACGGGCGCCCGCGCAAGGATCTCGGCCGCGACATCCCCATGCTCCTCATGGTCGGGCGCGACGACACGGTCGGCGGTCCGCGCAGCGTGCACCGGCTCGCCGACGCGTACCGCACGCGGTCCGGGCTCACCGACGTCACGACGCTCGTGTACCCCGATGCGCGCCACGAGATCTTCAACGAGGCCATGCAGGCAGACGTGCGAGCGGACCTGCTCGCGTGGCTCGATGCGAGATTCCCCGCCCGAGACCGTTGACGCCGGATGCCTCGCGGGGCCATCCTGACTCTTAGCGATGTCGTGGGAGCGCTCCCATGGTCGGCTCCCCGAGGTCGCGGCGCCGACGACGACGTGGGCGCGGTCGATGGAGACACCCCTGGAGGCACGCATGACCTCACCGACACCCCGACGCGCCCGCACGCGCTCGGTCGCCGCCGTCGGCGCGACCGCCCTCGTCGCGGCCGTCCTGATCCCCCTGGCGGGCACGTCCGCCGCTGGCGCCACCGGCGAGCTCGCCGGCTCGACGCTCTTCGCCAACCCGTACAGCACGACACTCGAGGCCGCGCAGAGCCTGAGCGGTGAGGCGCGCGCGGACGCCTACTTGCTCGGCAGCATCCCGTCCGCCGAGTGGTTCACGTCGGGAACCGGCGACGAAGTGCGCGCCGAGGCGCAGGAGTACGTCGACGCGGCGACGGCCGTCGGGCAGATGCCCGTGCTCGTCGCCTACAACCTGCCGTTCCGAGACTGCTCGCAGTACTCCGCGGGCGGCGCCCTCGACACCGCCGAGTACCAGGCCTGGATCGACGGACTGGCGGCGGGCATCGGCGACCGCCCGGCGACCGTGATCCTCGAGCCCGACGGACTGGGCATCATCCCGCATTACACGACGATCGACGGCGCGACCGAGTGGTGTCAGCCGGCCGAGCTCGACCCGGCGACCGCGGCATCCGATCGATTCATCCAGCTCAACTACGCCGTCGACGTGCTGTCCGCCCTCCCGGCGACAGCGGTGTACCTCGACGGGACCCACTCCGGCTGGCTCAACGTCGGCGACATCACCGACCGGCTGCTGAAGGCCGGTGTGCTGGAGGCCGACGGGTTCTTCGTCAACGCGTCGAACTACCACTACACCGCGAACCTCACCGCGTACGGCACGTGGATCTCGTCGTGCATCGCGTACGTCACGCAGGTCAACCCCGGTGCGTTCGGCGAATGCGGCAACCAGTACTGGAACGGCGGTCCCGCCAACAACTGGACCGGTGTCGCGATGTCGGCGTTCGGAGAGTGGAGCTCGGGCAATCCCGACCCCGCGCTCGACACCGCCGGCGTCGACTCCCGCTACGAGCTGATCCTGGGCGGCGTCGAGCCGTCGACGCACTTCGTGATCGACACGAGCCGCAACGGCGAGGGCCCGTGGCAGGCCCCGTCGGGCGTGTACTCCGACCCCGAGGACTGGTGCAACCCGCCGGGCCGCGGCATCGGAGTGCTCCCGACGACCGACACCGGCAACGCCCTCGTCGACGCCCACCTGTGGATCAAGGTCCCGGGTGAGTCCGACGGCAAGTGCTACCGCGGTACGGGCGGTCCGCTCGACCCCGAACGCGGCATCGAGGATCCCGCTGCGGGTCAGTGGTTCGTCGAGCAGGCACGTGAGCTGATCTCGCTCGCGAACCCACCGCTTCCCCCGCTGACGTGCACCGTCGAGGTGACGGGCACGCGGCTCGGCTCCGGGTGGGCGGCTGCCGTCGTCATCGAGAACACGGGCTCGACGACCCTCAACCCGTGGCAGCTGTCGTGGACATTCGACGGAGACCAGCGCGTCAACGCCGTGGTGGTCGGCAAGTACGTCCAGAACGGTGCGAACGTCACCGTGACGCCGCACAAGCTGATCGCGAAGCTCGCCCCCGGGGCGAAGACCGCGTTCGCGATCAAGGGCAGGGGTGCGGCATCCGAGCCGTGGCTGTTCCGGCTCAACGGGCAGGCGTGCCTGTCGAAGTGATCGGTTGACCGGGCCTCCGTCCCGCGGAGGCCCGGTCAGGTCAGTCCTCAGCCGCGCGCGCGACGGCGGGTGCCGGCACGACGGATGTCGTCGACGGTGCTGCCGGTCGTGAACCGCTGACCCGCGGGGCGCGGAGCGGCGGTCGTCGCCGGACGCGCCGCGGCGGGCTTCGAACCGCCACGACGGCCGCGCGAGCGCTGATCCGAGCCGCCGCGGGCGGGCGCGGCATCCGTCTTCGGCTTCTTCTTCGCGGCCGGACGCTGCTGCTGCGGCGCGGGAGGAGCGGGCTTCACGTGCGGCGCACGCTCGCCGACGAGCTCCGCGACCGCGGCATGCGCCGCCGTCACCGGCTCGAGTGGGGCGGTGACGCGCGCCTTGCGCAGGAGGTCCTTGACCTCGTGGCGCTGCGCGTCGAGCGCGACCGTCACGACGAGACCCTCCGCGCCGGCGCGGGCTGTGCGGCCCGAGCGGTGCAGGTACGCCTTGTGCTCGACCGGCGGGTCGACGTGCACCACGAGCTCGACGTCGTCGACGTGGACGCCGCGGGCGGCGACATCCGTCGCGACGAGCACGCGCACGCCGCCCTGTTCGGCGGGAGCGCCGAACGCGGCGAGGTTGCGCTCGCGCGCGTTCTGCCCGAGGTTGCCGTGCAGGTCGACGGCGGGGATGCCGGCGGCCGTCAGCTGCTTCGCGAGCTTCTTCGCCTGGTGCTTCGTGCGCGTGAAGAGGATCCGTCGTCCGAGGCCCGATGCGAGGTGGCGCACGAGCGCGGTCTTCTCGTCGGACTCCACGACGAACACGCGGTGGGTCATGACGCCCTGCGGCACGCTCGACTCATCGACCTCGTGGCGCACTTCGTCACGCAGGAAGCGCTTCACGAGCACGTCGACGCCGCGGTCCAGCGTCGCGCTGAACAGGAGGCGCTGACCGTGCTTGGGCGTCGCGCTCATGATGCGCGTCACACCCGGGAGGAAGCCGAGGTCGGCCATGTGGTCGGCCTCGTCGAGCACCGTGATCTCGACCTCGCCGAGATCCACGATGCCCTGCTTCATGAGGTCTTCGAGACGACCGGGGCATGCCACCACGATGTCGACGCCCGCGCGGAGCGCCTGCTCCTGCGGACGCTGGCCGACGCCGCCGAACACCGTCGTCACGCGAAGTCCCGCGGCATCCGCCAACGGCTTCACCGTCGCGGCGATCTGCGTCGCGAGCTCGCGCGTGGGCGCCAGCACGAGACCGCGCGGATGCGACGGCCGACGCCGACCGCCCGCGAGGCGCGCGACGAGCGGCAGCGCGAACGCGATCGTCTTGCCGCTGCCGGTGCGGCCGCGGCCGAGAACGTCACGACCCGCGAGCGAGTCGGGGAGCGTGTCGCGCTGGATGGGGAAGGGCTGGGTCTTGCCGTCGGCTTCGAGCACGGCGGCGAGGTTCTCGGGCACGCCGAGAGAGAGGAAAGAAGACATGGATGCTTTCATGCAGACGCACACACGCAGGATCGGCGGTGCGAGAGGTGGCGACGGCGCGGGTTCGCGCATCGGTTCGCCGTTCGAAAAGAGCCGCGGCCGCAAAGAGGGCCGGGGAGCGTGACGACGACGCAGCGGTTCAGAGTGAGCCGCGGCATCCACCGTAGCAGTCCCCGCCGTGCGGTCGCTGACAGCACCACGGTTCCGGCGCCGCAATAGGGTTGTCCCCATGCACGGTGAGTACAAGGTTCCCGGCGGCAAACTCGTCGTCGTCGACTTCGAGGAGCAGGACGGTCGCATCGCGCACTTCCACCTCGCGGGTGACTTCTTCCTCGAACCCGACACCGCGCTGGACGACATCGACGCCGCGGTCACCGGGCTGCCGATCGAGGCGGATGCCGCGACCATCGCCGCCGCGGTGCGCTCCGCCCTACCCGAGGGGGCGCAGCTGCTCGGCTTCACGCCCGAAGCGGTCGGCACCGCGGTGCGCCGCGCGCTCGTGACCGCGCCCGGCTGGCGCGAGTTCCAGTGGGAGATCGTGCACGAGGCTCCGGTGTCGCCGCGCATGAACCTCGCGCTCGACGAGGTGCTCACGGCGCGCGTGGGCGACGGCCGCCGCAACCCGACGCTGCGGCTGTGGGAGTGGAATGAGTCCGCCGTCGTCATCGGGTCGTTCCAGTCCGTGAAGAACGAGGTCGACCCCGAAGGGGCCGCGCGCCACGGCTTCGACGTCGTGCGCCGCATCTCGGGCGGCGGAGCGATGCTCATGGCGGCGAACTCGATCGTCACGTACTCGCTCTACGTGCCGTCGTCGCTCGTCGCGGGCATGACGTTCGCCGACTCGTACGCGTTCCTCGACGACTGGGTGCTGCAGGCGCTCCGCTCGATCGGCATCGACGCGACGTACCAGCCGCTCAACGACATCGCTTCGCCGCAAGGCAAGATCGGCGGCGCCGCGCAGAAGCGGCTCGCGAACGGGGGAGTCCTGCACCACGCCACCCTCTCGTACGACATGGACGGCCAGGTCATGACCGAGGTGCTGCGCATCGGCCGTGAGAAGCTCAGCGACAAGGGCACCGTGTCGGCCGCGAAGCGCGTCGACCCGCTCCGCCGCCAGACTGGGCTCTCGCGCGAAGCGATCATCGAGAAGTTCAAGGAGACGTTCGCGAACCTCTACGGCGCCGTCCCCGGGCACATCACCGAGGACGAGTACGCAGAAGCGGCGGAGCTCGTGCGCACGAAGTTCGCGACGGACGCCTGGCTGAACCGCGTGCCATGACCCAGGCGGCCGCCGCCGCACCGCAGCCCGGCGCGGTCGAGATCCATCACGGTGACAACCTCACCGTGATCCGCGGCTTCGCCGACGCGTCGTTCACGCTCATCTACCTCGATCCGCCGTTCAACACCGGTCGACCCCAGCAGCGGGCGGTCGAGACGGCGCGCGCGGTGCGCGTTGCGGATGCCGCGGAGGCGGAGCATCCGTCGAATTCCGAACCCGTCGTCGTACGCCGGGGCTTCCACGGCCGCGAGTACGAGCGGCTGCGCGGCGATCTGCGCACATACGACGACCGCTTCGACGACTACTGGGGCTTCCTCGAGCCGCGGCTCACCGAGGCGTGGCGGCTGCTCGCCGACGACGGAACCCTGTACCTGCACCTCGACTACCGCGAGGCGCATTACGCGAAGGTCCTGATGGACGCGCTGTTCGGACGCGAGCGCTTCCTCAACGAGCTGATCTGGGCGTACGACTACGGCGGCAAGAGCAGGCGCCGCTGGCCCACCAAGCACGACACGATCCTCGTGTACGTGAAGGACCCCGCCCGGTACTGGTTCGACTCCGCCGCCGTCGACCGCGAGCCGTACATGGCGCCCGGGCTGGTGACCGCGGCGAAGGCCGAGCGCGGCAAGCTCCCCACCGACGTGTGGTGGCACACGATCGTGCCGACGACCGGACGCGAGAAGACCGGCTACCCGACGCAGAAGCCCGAGGGCATCCTCCGTCGCATCGTGCAGGCCTCGAGCCGCCCGGGCGACCGCGTGCTCGACTTCTTCGCGGGCAGCGGCACCACCGGAGCCGTCGCGTCAGCCCTCGGGCGCGACGCCGTGCTCGTCGACGACAACCCCGAGGCGATCGAGATCATGAGGAGACGGATGCCTCATGCCCGGGTCCTAGGCTGAGCCCATGCGATTCGGAACCTTCATCCCCCAGGGCTGGCGCTTCGACCTCGTCGGCATCGATCCCGCCGACCACTGGCGCGTCATGCGCGAACTCGCCCAGCGAGCCGACGAAGGCCCGTGGGAATCGCTGTGGGTGTACGACCACTTCCACACGACGCCCGTACCGAGCGACGAGGCGACGCATGAGGCGTGGACGCTCATGGCGGCATTCGCGGCGTCGACCGACCGCATCCGTCTCGGTCAGATGTGCACGTGCATGAGCTACCGCAACCCCGCCTACCTCGCGAAGGTGGCCGCGACGGTCGACATCGTGTCGGGCGGACGCGCCGAGATGGGCATCGGCGGCGGGTGGTACGAGCACGAGTGGCGTGCGTACGGGTACGGGTTCCCGCCGATCGGCCAGCGCCTCGCGCGGCTCGACGAAGGCGTGCAGATCATGCGCCAGGCGTGGACGACCGGCACGGCGACCCTCGACGGCAAGCACTACCAGGTCGACGGTGCGATCGTGCGGCCGCTGCCGCTGCAGGAAGGCGGCATCCCGATGTGGATCGCCGGCGGCGGCGAGAAGGTCACGCTCAAGATCGCCGCCAAGTACGCCGACTATGCGAACTGGTCGTCCGACCCCGAAGAGTTCTCGCACAAGAAGTCGGTCCTCGCCGAGCACTGCAAGACGCTCGGGCGCGACCCGTCCGAGATCACCCTCAGCGCGAACTTCAACACCGTCATCGGCGAGACCGAGAAGAACGTCGACGAGCGACTCGCCCGCATCGAGGAGCGGCTGCGCCCGCACCTCGGCGACCGCACCGAGCGGGTCATGGGCGAGTACCACTCGCGCCACTGGCTCGTCGGCACGCCGGAGCAGATCGTCGAGCGACTCACCGACCTGCGCGAGCGCGGGCTCCGGTACGCGATCCACTACTTCCCCGAGCACGCGTACGACCGCTCGGGCGTCGAGCTCTTCGAGCGCGAGGTCATCCCCGCGCTCGCGTGAGCCGTGACGCGTTCGCGTGAAAGCGCCGGGCTCGATTCAGTGGATTGGTCGGTAGCAGGGCCGTTTCCGCCGTTTCGGCCCGGCGCTTTCACGTAGCGGCGCTCCGCCCCCGAGCTTCGACCAGACAACCGGCTCTCCCCAGATCGGCGGGTCGGCCCGTCTCCCACATTCAGCCGAGTTCGGGCGTGGGCCGCTCATCCGTCGGCGCACGGTCGGGGGATGACTCCTATCTCCCACCATGCGGGAACGACGACCGCGACCCGGTTCCTCACCCGGCGCGCCCTGCTGCGCGCGGGGTGGACCGATCGGCAACTCGCTGCCGCGGTCGCCGATGGCCGATTGCTCAAGCCCCGACCGAATGCGTACCTGCCACCCGGCGTGCACACAGACACGATCGACGCGTGTGCGCTCGGCGGCCGTCTCACCTGCGTGTCGGAACTGGCGAGGCGCGGAGTCTTCGTGCTCGAGCAGCCCGCCCTTCACGTACACCTTCACGAGAACCGCCGCCGCGCGCCCGTTCTCGCGCGTCCCGTGCGACGTCACTGGGACCGTCTGCGTCGCATGCCACCGCTGGGCGCGACGTCCGTCGGGGCCTTCGACGCCGTCCTGCAGGCGGTCCGATGCCAGCCGCCCCGTGCCGCCGTGGCGACGCTCGACTCCGCGCTGCACCTCGGCGCCCTGCATCCCGACGACCTGGACGAACTGTTCCGGCAGCTCCCGCGCCGTCATGCGGTCCTCCGCAAGCTCATCGACTCCCGGGCCGAATCCGGTCCCGAGACCCTGGTGCGGCTGATGCTCCGCTCGCTCGGAGCGAGGTTCGACGTCCAGGTACGGATCCGCGGTGTCGGCCGAGTGGACTTCGTCGTCGACGGCTGGCTGATCGTGGAATGCGACAGCGAAGCGTTCCACTCGACGTGGGAGGACCAGCGTCGCGACCGCCGCCGCGACCAGGCGGCGGCGGCCCTCGGTTACAGCACGTATCGCCCGATCGCCGAGGACATCATGTGGCGTCCGGAGGAGGTTCGCGCTGCATTGGCGGGTCTCCTCGGCTCCCGTAGGCGGGGTCGCCGTCGGTGAATGCGCCGGGCTCGATCGCGCATCAGAGCCAGCGGGGCGCGCCGACCACGCGATTCAGCCCGACGCTTTCACGGGACCTCGATCAAACCCGCGGCGGCTCCTCCGACACCAAGGGCCGCACGCTCGCGTAGCCGTCGGGGTCGACCTCGGGGCCGGATGCCGCGCCGAACATCCTCGTCGCGCCGGGGCGCGCCGACCACGGCGTCCATCCGGGATCCTCGCCGCGGATGAGACGGACCGCTGCGCCGTGCACGGCGTCGGCCAGATCCTGCGGAGGCTCGGTGCCCGCGAGGGCGTCGACCCGGTCGGCGTCGAGGCAGTCGAACCAGAACGGCACGTCGAGGCAGTGGCACGCCCACCCTATCGCGGGTGATGTCCAGGTGAAGCGGTAGACCCACGTGGGGGCCTCCGACTTCGCCGCGGTTCTCGCGGCCGCGACGCGCACCACCGTCGATCGGAATGCGCGGTCGCTCACGTATCGGCCCACGAGCGCCGCATTCCCCTTGCTGTGCTGCTCGGCGTTCGCGGCGATGTACGCGCGGCGCGTGGCCCGGTCGAGGCCGAGCCGGCCGAGGGCGAGCGACGCGGGGACGAACCGCATGCTTCTCTTAGCGCGGTCGAGGAGCATCGTGAACTCGTCGTCCGTCGCGCCGAGCACGAGCGGCTTGTCCGCTCCCACGCCGTCCCGGATCGAGTCGGGCGTCGGCTGCTTGAGCAGCTCGCCGTCGACCATCGGTCCCCACGACGGACCCTCGTCGAGCAGCAGGTTGACCTCCGCGAGCCGATTGCGGGACTCGGGAGAGGCGGCGTCGCTCTGCAGCGCGAGGAGCTTCTCCTCTTCGACCGACGCGAAGCCCGAGCGCGTGGGTGCCACGTTCGCGAGCCGCGCGAGCTTGTCGGCGCGCTCCTCCGCGCGCTTGCGCGAGACATCCCCGAGGGCGCCCGACATCGACCACGCCGCGTGGAACAGGTGCTGTGCGGCGGGCAGGCCGAGGAGGGTCAGCACCGCGCCGCCGCCCGCCGACTGGCCGGCGATGGTCACGCGACCGGGGTCGCCGCCGAACGCCCCGATGTTGTCGCGCACCCACTCGAGGGCGGCGATCCAATCGCGCACGCCGCGGTTGGCGGGCGCGCCATCGATGTGTCCGAAGCCGTCGAAGCCCAGGCGGTACGACACCGTCACCGTGACAATGCCGTCCCGGTTGAACGCGCGGCCGTCGTACCACGGGCTGGCCGGCGAGCCGGCGATGTACCCGCCGCCGTGGATCCACACGACCACGGGCAGCTTCGCGTCCCCCTCGCCTGGTCGGGGCGTGAACACGTTGACGTTCAGCGTCGACTCGCCCGGCACGGACGGCTCGGGGATGAGCGTCACCTCGGGCTGCGGCCCGCGCAGGGGAGTCGGTCCGTAGGCGACGGCATCGCGCACGCCATCCCACGGGTCGGGCGGCTCAGGTGCTTCGAAGCGGAGATCGCCGACCGGCGGCTTCGCGAACGGGATCCCGAGGAATGCAGCGGATGCCCCGGGCTCACCCGGCTTGCCTCGCCACATGCCGCGGACTTCCCCGGGCGCGATGCGCACGACGGGTCCGACGACGGCACCGCCCTCGGAGACGGGCGCAGCGTCGACATCTTCGGAAGAGGGACCGGCGAAAGGCATGGCACGAGCGTATGCCGCGACGCGAGGATGAGCACATGACAGATGCGATCCCCACCGCCGCCGACCTCACTCTCGGGGAGAAGGCGTCGCTCACGAGCGGCGCCGACTTCTGGACGACGAAGTCCGTCGAGCGGGCCGGCGTGCCCTCGATCATGATGACCGACGGTCCGCACGGTCTGCGCAAGCAGACCGAGGCCGCCGATCACCTCGGCCTGGCCGGCAGCACCCCGGCCACGTGCTTCCCGCCGGCCGCCGGGCTCGGGTCGTCGTTCGACCCGGAGCTCGTCGAGCGGGTGGGCGAGGCGATCGCCGTCGAGGCCGCGATCGAGAACGTCGCCGTGGTCCTCGGTCCGGGCATCAACATCAAGCGCTCGCCGCTGTGCGGCCGCAACTTCGAGTACTTCTCGGAGGATCCCTTCGTCTCCGGGGTTCTGGGGGCGGCGATGGTGCGGGGGCTCCAGTCGCGCGGCGTCGGCGCCTCGCTCAAGCACTTCGCCGCGAACAACCAGGAGCACGACCGCATGCGCGTGTCGGCCGACGTCGATCCGCGGCCGCTCCGTGAGATCTACCTGCGCGGGTTCGAGCGCGTCGTCGAGGACGCGCAGCCGTGGACCGTCATGTGCTCCTACAACCGCATCAACGGGGTGTTCGCCTCTGAGGATCCGTGGCTGCTCACGAGCGTGCTGCGCGACGAGTGGGGGTTCGACGGGCTCGTCGTCTCGGACTGGGGTGCGGTGAACGATCGCGTCGCGGGCCTGCCTGCCGGACTGGACCTCGAGATGCCGGCGAGCGGCGGCCTCACTGACGCGCAGCTCGTCGCCGCGGTGCGCGAGGGGCGGCTCGACGAGGCCGCGCTCGACACCGCCGCCGATCGCGTGCTCGACCTCGTGCGCAAGGCCCGGCGGCGCCCGGTCGTCGAGGGTCCGCTCGGCGTCGACGCGCATCACGCCCTCGCGCGCGAAGCGGCGGGCCGCTCGATCGTGCTGCTCAAGAACGACGGCGCGGTGCTGCCGCTCGCACGCGACGCGAGGATCGCCGTCATCGGCGAGTTCGCGCGCACGCCGCGCTACCAGGGAGCCGGCTCCTCGCTCATCAACCCGACGCGCCTCGATACCGCCCTCGACGAGCTGCGGGCGCTGTCGAGGGGTGAGGTGTCGTTCGCACCGGGGTTCACGCTCGACGCGGGGACGGCGGAAGACACGGATGCCGCAACCGCACTCCGCGACGAGGCGGTGGCCGCCGCATCCGCCGCCGACGTCGCCGTCGTGTTCCTCGGGCTCCCCACGGCCGACGAGTCCGAGGGCTTCGACCGCGAGAGCATCGACCTCCCGGGCGACCAGCTCGCACTGCTCGACGCCGTCCTCGCCGCGAACGCGCGTACGGTCGTCGTCCTGTCGAACGGCGGCGTCGTCGCGCTGCCGTTCGCCGACCGCGTGCCAGCGATCGTCGAGGCGTGGTTGCTCGGTCAGGCCGGCGGCGGCGCGACCGCGGACGTGCTGTACGGGGTCGTCAACCCTTCGGCGAAGCTCACCGAGACGATCCCGCTCCGGCTCGAGGACAATCCGTCGTACGGGAACTTCCCCGGCGAGTTCGGGCACGTCCGCTACGGCGAGGGTCTGCTCGTCGGATACCGGTGGTACGACGCGAAAGACCTCGAGGTCGCGTTCCCGTTCGGGCACGGCCTTTCGTACACGACGTTCGCGTACGGAGAAGCCTCAGCGGCCGTGACCGTCGACGGCGACATCGAGGTCGCGGTGGCCGTGACGAACACCGGTCCGGTCGCCGGCCGCGAGGTCGTCCAGGTCTACACGTCGCTGCCCGTATCGTCCGTGCAGCGTCCGCCCCGCGAGCTCAAGGCGTTCGCGTCGGTCGCGCTCGAGCCGGGCGAGACGCGCGAAGTCGTCGTCACGGTCCGCCGCAAGGACCTCGCGTACTGGGACATCCGCACAGGTGGATGGGTCGTCGAGCGCGGCGCCTACGCGATCGAGGTGGCCGCCTCGAGCCGCGACGTGCGGGCCACGACCACGGTCGACATCGAGGGAGACCCGATCCGGATGCCGCTCACGCTGGACTCGTCGGTGGGCGAGGTGCTCGCGCACCCGGTCGTCGGCCCGTTCGTTCGTCAGGCAATGGAGTCGATGGTCGGCGGCGGGCAGCTCGACGAGGGGCTCGTCAAGATGATGGAGTCCTTCCCCCTCGGGCGACTCGCGCGGTTCCCCGGCGTCGGCGTCACGAGCGAGATGGTCGAGGGCCTCATCGCGATGGGCAACGCGTCTTAGACGGGAGGGGCCGCGACACGAGACGCGGATGCCCCGGCACATCGTCGGGCCGGGGCATCCGTGTGTCGTCCGGCGGCTCGCGCCGGAACGCGAGGTCAGGCCGGGGCCGCCTCGCCCTTGCGGTACTGGTACGGGTTGCTGAGGATCTCTTTCTCGGGGATCTCGGGGTTCATGCCCGCCTTCCAGGTCTCCTCGCCGAGCTCCCCCTTGAGGTACTCGATCGTGTTCTCGAGCTTGTTGCGGACGCTCGGCAGGTCGCCGGCGCACAGTTTGTTCTCGAATTTGATCGGCTCGCCGCCGACGAGCACGGTGTGCACGTCGCCGCGACCGGCCTGGTACACGATGTGCCCGTACGGGTTGACGATCGGCACCATCGTCGGGGACGCGTCGTTCTTGATGAGCACCACATCGGCGAGCTTGCCCTTCTCGAGGCTGCCGATCTGGTCCCACTTGCCGAGCGCCTTCGCGCCGCCTCGAGTCGCCCAGTCGACGACCTCCTCGACGCGGATCGTCGCATGCGTGACGGTGTCGCCGGTCTGGTGCGCGATGTAGTGCTCGAGCGCACGGTCGGCGCCGATCGTGGTGCGCATCGCCGAGAACATGTCGGCGCTGAACCACACGCTCGTGTCGATCGACATGGAAGCGGGGATCCCGTGCTTGCGCAGCGCGAACGCGGGCGGGTAGCCCTGACCGCACGTCTGCTCGCTCTCCGTCGCGAGCGACACGCTTCCGCCGGTGGCCGCGATCTTCTGATACGACTCGTCGCTCAGCGTCGCAGCGTGCACGTAGATGTAGCCGGGCTGCATCACGCCGTGGTCGTACATGAGACGGATGCCGTTGTCATTGGTCGCACCCCACACGCCGGCGTGCGTCGTGACAGCGAGCCCGAGGTCGCGCGCGAGGGCGAACGCGGGGGCTTCGGGGAAGCTCTCGTCACCGGGCACGTCGAACGCGATCTGCGCGCCGAAGAGGGTGTCGCGGGCCTTCTCGATGATCGAGCGGACGGCCGGCTCCTGCGACCACTCCCACGGCGCACCCGCAAGATTGCCGTACGCGAGCACGAAGCGGCCGGGGGAGGAGGCGAGCGCCTCGAGCGCGGCCTCACCGTGGTCGGGCGTGCGCAGGCCGTGCGACCAGTCGACGCTCGTCGTGACGCCTGCCTCGACGGCGTCGAGGGCCGAGATGAGGTTGCCCGCCGCGACGTCCTCCGGCCGGAACTTCATGCCGTGCTCCAGGTAGTACCAGACGAAGTATTGCGTGAGGGTCCAGTCCGCGCCGTACGCGCGCATCGCCGACTGCCACATGTGGCGATGCGTGTCGACCATGCCGGGCATGATGATGCCCCGTTTCGCGTCGATCTCGAACGTGCCCTCGGGCACCTGCAGGTCGACGCCGACGTCCGCGATCTTGCCGTCCACCACGAGCACGTCGCCCTCGGGAAGCACCGTGTGGGAGTCGTCCATCGTCAGCACGATTCCGTCTCGGAAGACGATCGGCTGGTTCGGTGCGGGAGTGCCGGTCATGTGAGGCTCATCCTCCTTGA